>ERZ860148.8-NODE-8-length-149178-cov-11.839884_pt1 | contig 149178 bp, 125 predicted proteins | sample MGYA00509981_ERZ860148 | MGnify/ENA primary metagenome ERZ860148 (study PRJEB30046, sample SAMN00715199) | human gut metagenome | study: EMG produced TPA metagenomics assembly of the A metagenome-wide association study of gut microbiota in type 2...
AGATAAATCTCATATGAGAATCATTATCAGTTAAATTGAATAATAAATATAAGCCAAAAATAATCCCCGAAAAATTTTAGAATTTTTGGGGATTATTTAACATTATAAATAAAGAGTGTCCTCTGCATCTACCCACATTTGCATCGTTCCATCAAGATACAATCTTACATATTCAAGTGGTTCATCAATGGCAAGTGCGTTTAATGCACAGTCAGATCCGGGAGTAGTTTTTAAATTCTTCTCCGCTTCCCAGCAGTCAATACGGAGCATATAGCCAGCAGAAGTATAAACATCAATGCTGTTGCGTTGTGGGTTGTATTCTGCAAATATCGTTCTCATCGTATCAAATCTCCTTATCGTTCAATCAATCATTCGTTACAAAAATTAGAAGCATTTTAATCAGTTCACCATGTCGTTTTCATTTTGTGTTATACTGTTTTAGAGAATTTTCTTTCCCTTGTTTTTTCCCTTATCAGAGTTCGTAAACACTCATGGGACAATATAATACAAGGGAAACAATAAGGGAAAGCTCACCTGCGACAAACTTAGTGTTTTCAAGGGATTGAGAGATATTTGATAACAATATATAACAGTTATTAAATCCCTTGGAATAGATGAAATCTCAATTCTAGTTTGTAGATGACATTTTACATCAATATAACAATTGATAATAATCATAAATCACAAATTTACAACTATATATAATATCTTTGATGCAAAGAAACAAAGCAAGTACTTTAGGTAAAGCAAAACTTAGGTACTTGCTCTTATTTTATTTACAGAAGGTTTAAGGGATGTTGTTAGTGAACTATAAGATTTATAGTATGAGGTATCTCGTAAATGGTAATATAGCAATTATAATAATATATAACATGGTAGTTTACAAACGAAACATATAGAAATTGTTGTATTGTATATGTTTGAAAAATTTAGTATTTATAAATTAGGTATCAGCTTTAAAATATACTTTACATAAATTCTATTTAATGATATAATTATTATAAAATTTATAGTTGCTTAATGCGCTATTAGGACAAATACATTAAAAGAAATTAGATTATTATAAGCTCATATGTTTTTATAGTAATAATTAATAACAGAAGCGGATGAGATTAAGTTCTTATCCGCTTTTTGTGTTATGCAAACAACGATGCAAAGTCTGTACTTTCACAAGGCTTTGGTGACTGTTGTGATAATTTGAGAAGCTGCAGAGCGAGGTTCTCATATTTATATATAATGTATGAAAGGGTTTATTTATGAAAGAAAGAGAGAAGTTTAAATCAAGATTAGGCTTTATCCTTGTATCGGCGGGTTGTGCTATTGGTCTTGGTAACGTGTGGAAGTTCCCGTATATATGTGGGGAAAACGGTGGTGCGGTGTTCTTGCTTATATACTTGTTATTTATGGCAATAATAGCATGGCCAATTCTTGTCTGTGAATTTGCAGTTGGGCGAGGAAGTAAAAAAAGTATAGCACAAGCATTTCCATTGCTTGAAAGCGAAAAGAGTAATTGGCATAGAGTTAAGTGGTTCGGTTTGTTTGGTAATTACTTACTTATGATGTTTTATACAATGGTAAGTGGCTGGATGATGTATTATGCGTATAATTCAGCAGTAGGTAATTTGTCTGGATTAGATGCACATGAGATAACAGAGCAATTTAGCACAATGCTTGCTTCACCAGTAAAAATGATGTTTTGGACTGTAGTAGTAATTCTTATAGCATTTGGTATATGTTCGCTAGGTGTTCAAAATGGCGTTGAAAAGATTACAAAAGTAATGATGATATGTTTAATGGTGCTTATGGTAGTGCTTGCATTTAATTCTCTGACACTTGATAATGCTTTAGAAGGGTTAAAGTTTTATCTTGTACCTGATATAGAAAGAGCTGCACAAAAAGGTTGGGGAAATGTTATTTTTGCAGCATTGACACATGCGTTCTTTACATTAAGTGTTGGTATGGGGTCGATGTGTATTTTTGGTAGTTATCTTGAAAAAGACCACAAGCTCACAAATGAGTCATTAAATGTAGTAATACTTGATACATTTATTGCTATAACAGCGGGAATAATAATAATACCAGCTTGTTTTGCATTTGGAGTACAGCCAGATTCAGGCCCATCACTTTTATTTATTACTTTGCCAAATGTATTTAACAATATGGTAGGTGGTAGAATATGGGGAACAATGTTCTTTATATTTATGGTATTCGCTTCTATTTCAACAGTAATAGCTGTATTTGAAAATATTATTGCAATGACAATGGAAATATGGAACATAGAAAGAAAAAAAGCAGTTCTTATTAATATTTTTGGTGTTATAATTCTTTCAATGCCAGCAGTATTAGGTTATAATGTGTTATCAGGAATAACACCAATGGGCGCAGGCTCAACAATAATGGATTTGGAAGACTTTATTGTGTCTTACAATATACTTCCATTAGGTGGTCTTGTATTTGTTCTTTTCTGTACAAGAAAGAATGGTTGGGGCTTTGATAACTTTGTAAAAGAAGTTGATACTGGAAAGGGCTTTAATTTTCCAGTATGGGTAAAAGGTTACATGTCTTATGTATTGCCACTTATCGTAATTGTTGTATATATAAAAGGCTACTATGATATGTTTAGTCCAAAGGGAACAGCAGAGCTTATAAAGTGGATGATAATTGCATTTTTGTTCCTTACAATAGTAATAAGCTTTTCTTTAAAGGCAACAAAGAAATAATTAATATAAAATCTTGTTAAATCAGTCCCCAACTTATGTTGCGTAAAGTGATAAGTTGGGGATTTATATATTGACGTAGAAAGGATAGGATAATAATATGAGTCAAGATTGTACACATGATTGCGGAAGCTGTGGTTCAGATTGCGCTGACAGAACACAGCCAGAAAAATTAAGAAATGCTAATAATAGTAATGTAAAAAAAGTAATTGCTGTTGTAAGTGGTAAGGGTGGTGTTGGTAAATCACTTGTAACTTCAATGATGGCAGTTAAATCAGCTAAAAGTGGTTTAAAGACAGCTATCCTTGATGCTGATATAACTGGTCCTTCAATTCCTAAGTCATTTGGAGTTAAGGGTAGAGTAGGTTGTGATGAAGCCGGAACAGTTATATATCCAGCAGTTACAAAAGAAGGTATTAAGATAATGTCTGTTAATCTTCTTATGGAAAATGAAACTGACCCAGTAATATGGAGAGGTCCAGTTATTGCAAATGCAGTTAGAGAGTTTTGGGAAAATGTAGAATGGGACGATGTGGATTGTATGTTTATTGACTGTCCACCTGGAACAGGAGATGTACCTCTTACAATATTCCAGTCACTTCCAGTAGATGGGATTATTATTGTGACATCTCCACAGGAGCTTGTTTCAATGATAGTTGAAAAGGCAGTTAATATGGCTAAAATGATGAATGTGCCAGTACTTGGTATTGTTGAGAATATGTCATACTTTAAATGTCCAGATTGTGGAAATGTTCACTATATTTACGGAAAGAGTAATATTGAAAAGATAGCTGAAGAAAATGGAATTGAAACAATAGCAAAGCTTCCTATCGACTCTGAAACAGCTTCAAAGGTTGACGCAGGAAAAGCAGAAGAATTAGATGTTGAAGCTCTTAATGAAATATTTGAACGTATTAAATAAAGGTTTAATACAAATATTTTAACAAAATTAAGCAAGTTCCATATTTGTACTGCAATAAGTATGCAGCTTGCTTATATTAGTAGAAGTACAACTATTTTTAATTGTGTTAGAAGAAGTTTATACTTTTGATAAAATGTGATAATAGTATTATAAGTGGATATTTAGTAAATTATAAATATTCATTAACTATTGTTGAAAAACAAGGGAATAGTCTTTATAGTATATGGCTTAGAATTAATTGTCTTATACTATAAAGGTTGTTCCCTTGAGTTATTTTTATTATAATAAAAATAGATGGTGCCCCTTCAACAGCTTGTTGTAGAGAATAGTCAGTATCTATATGTAAAAAAATTATATATATAAGTTAAAAATACTTGCAAAGTAATATAATAAGTGCTATAGTGAACATATGAACAGATATTCATATGTTTCAGAAAGGTGTGATTATGAATAATAAGTTTGAAACAGATTGTTGTGATATGTTTGAAGTACATGATAATGTAGTATGTGAAGTCAGAAAAAGTCTTCCTGATGATGAATGTCTTGAAAGCCTTGCTGATATATTTAAGGTATTTGGTGACAAGACAAGAATAAGAATTTTATATGTTCTTCATGTAAAGGAATTATGTGTATGTGATATAGCACAACTTCTTAACATGAACCAGTCGGCAATATCTCATCAATTAAAGGTATTAAGACAGGCGAAGCTTATTAAGAGTAGGAGAGAGGGCAAGTCAGTTTATTATTCTCTTGATGACTCACACGTTCACGAAATTCTTAACATGGGAATGGAACATATAATGGAATAAGATACCATATAATATTTCTGAATTATATATTTTTAGAAGTATAGTGATTTTTAATATGGTTAGTTGTAAAAGATTATATGTTAAATGTAATTAGTAATATAGGATAATGTAAGAATATCTGACATAGATTGTAAATGTTTTAGATTACAATTTTTATTATTATGGTTAATCTAAAGATAATGTATTTGTATTAAACACACATAATACATATATAATTAAATAAAAATATAAAAGAGTGTGTAGGAATGGAGATTGTTATGAAGAAGAAGTTTAAATTACAAGACCTTGATTGTGCTAATTGCGCAGCTAAGATGGAAGATGCTATTAAGAAGCTTGATGGTGTTAATGATGCAAATGTAAGTTTTATGACACAGAAGATGACAATTGATGCAGAAGACGATAAGTTTGATGACATTATGAAGGAAGTAGTAGAAGTTTGTAAAAAAGTTGAGCCTGATTGCGTTATATTAATGTAATTGTAAAATTTAGTTTGTTGGCAGGTAGAGGGCAGTAGGGTTGATATTTTATAGTCAATGGATAAATGCTAAGTAGTTCTAAGATGTGCTGTTTAGGTATTAAAAACAGACGTGACCGTAATGAATACGACGTCGTGTCGCTCATTACTTGCCCCGACGTCCTGTCGGGGCATCGCTGTATATTGATAGTACAACTAAGAACTACTAAGCTTTTACCATATACTATAAAATATCAATCCTACTGCCTTTTGTTACGAGGCGTGTCTATATAAGATAAATGATTGAAGTTTTAAAAACTTACTATATGTACCAAAAATATACGCCTGTTTTCAATTTGCACCACTATGTTTTTAGTAATAAGTGATTAAACTTTTAATTAAAAATTACGTTTTAATGTTTAACAGCTTATCTAAGATGTACTAAACACTTATTATATGCACCCCCAATATATGCCTGTTTTCAGTTCGTTTCACTATGAGTAATAAGTGATTAAATTGTTTGCATAGGTTGAGAGTCGATTTTTCAATTCTATGTGCCTATATTATTTGATAAATAGTTAAATTTTTCCATAAGTTAAAGGTTGAGTTTTGGAAATTTTAGTAAATAAGTGGAACAGATAGTGGATAAGTTTGTTAGAAAAATTTTATTTTAATAGAGTAAGTGGAAAGGAGTTATTAGTATGAATAAGAAGCAGAAAAAAATGTTGTATAGAATTATTGCTACTGCTGTTGTGTATGTGTTTTTGATTGTTATGGAACATGTTGGTAACTTTGATTTTATGGATAAGTTTCCAGTAGGGCTTGTATTATTCTTAATTCCATATTTTATGATTGGATATGACATCATATATAAGGCTATTCGAAATATATCTCATGGTCAAGTATTTGATGAAAATTTCCTTATGTTTGTAGCTACAGTTGGAGCATTTGTTGTAGGAGAGTATTCAGAAGGCGTTGCTGTTATGCTTTTCTATCAAGTAGGTGAATTATTCCAAAGCTATGCCGTTAATAAGTCTAGACAGTCAATAACAGACCTTATGGATATATGTCCAGAGTATGCTAATATTGAAGTTGATGGAAAGCTTGAACAGGTTGACCCTGATGACGTTGAAGTTGGAAGTATTATTGTAGTAAAGGCGGGGGAGAGAATTCCGCTTGATGGAATTGTTGTTGAAGGTGAGTCTATGGTGGATACATCTTCTCTTACTGGTGAGTCAGTTCCACGCCGAGTAACTAAGGACTCTGAAGTTATAAGTGGTTGTGTAAATGGAAGTGGCGTACTTTACGTTAAGACAACTAAAGAATTTGACGACTCAACAGTATCTAAAATTCTTGAACTCGTTGAAAATGCAAGCTCAAGAAAGGCTCATGTTGAAAACTTTATAACAAGATTTGCTAAGTATTACACACCAATTGTTGTATGCGTAGCGGTAGTGCTTGCCATTTTACCACCAATTATTCTTGGCGGCGGTTGGTTTGACTGGCTTCAAAGAGCTTGTATTTTTCTTGTAATATCTTGCCCATGTGCGTTAGTTATATCCGTTCCGCTTAGCTTCTTTGGTGGAATTGGGGCTTCTTCAAGAGCAGGTATTCTTGTAAAGGGAAGTAATTATCTTGAAGCAGTAGCACAGATGGATACAGTAGTATTTGATAAGACAGGAACTCTTACAAAGGGTGAATTTGTAGTTACACAGTTAAGTCCCGCAGACGGAGTTGACGAGAAAGAATTGTATGAGCTTGCAGCTTGTGCCGAAAGTTATTCTGACCACCCAATAGCATTTTCAATTAAGAATGGATATTCTGAGAAGTATGGTGCAATTAACACAGATAGAGTTACAGATAGTAAAGAAATCTCTGGTCATGGAATTAGTGTAAATGTAGACGGAAGTAGTGTGCTTGCAGGTAATGAAAGACTTCTTAAGCAAAATTCTATAAAGGTATCACAAAAAGATATTGATGAAAATAGTGCCGGAACAGTTATCTATATAGCAAAAAATGGTAAATATATGGGTAAGCTTGTGATTTCTGATGTTATTAAGCCAGAAGCTAAGGAAGCTATCGCACTTCTTAAAAAAGCTGGTGTTAAAAAGACGGTTATGCTTACAGGGGATAGAAAAAATGCGGGCGAAGCCGTTGCAAAAGAACTTGGACTTGACGAAGTGTATACACAACTTTTACCTGCTGATAAGGTAGCAAAAGTTGAAGAACTTTTAAAACAGCATGAAGCAAATGGTGGCAAGAGCAAGGTGGCATTTGTGGGTGATGGAATTAATGATGCACCAGTACTTACAAGAGCAGATATTGGTATCGCAATGGGTAGTATGGGTTCAGATGCAGCAATTGAGGCAGCAGACGTTGTACTTATGGACGATGATACAACTAAGATATCAAAGATTGTATATATCGCAAGAAAGACAATGACAATTGTTAGACAGAACATTATATTTGCACTTGCGGTAAAACTTGCCATTCTTTTACTTGGTGCTTTTGGTATGGCTAATATGTGGGAAGCTGTATTTGCTGATGTTGGCGTATCAGTAATAGCAATCTTAAATGCGATGAGGGTGCTTAGAATACGATGAAATATATTATAATGTTTAAGGGTGGCGTGGAAACCCTTGAGTACTTTTCAATGGAAATGGCACGCACATTTGAAGAAAATGGTTTTAAAATATACTGGTTTGATTTAATATTTGAGCAAGAGAGTGCTAAGAAGCTAAAAAGTTTTATTGAGCAAAATGCAATTAAAGACGGCAAAGCATTTAATATATGTGCATTTACATTTAACTTTGCAGGAATTGCTGGCGAAGAAGGGCTTTTTGATGATACAAACTTTTGGAACGAAATGGATATTTTTGTATATAACATGGTGGTTGACCACCCATTTTATTATCACAAGTACGCAAAGTATATTCCTAAAAAATACAAGCAGATAAGTATAGATAGGAACCATGAGATATATTTAAGAAGATTTTTTCCACATATAAATTCATTTTTTATGCCATTAGGCGGAACTGGTTTGTATGAGCGAAAGACCGTAGGTATTGAAAAGCCGATGTTATCTTATAATGAACGACCAATAGATATTATTTTCACTGGAAATTATACAAGACCAGAAACTTTTGACAAATTCCTTGTGGGTATGGATAAGGATTATAGGGAATTTTATTATTCATTAGTTGATGAAGTCTACAATAACCCAGATACTCTTATTGAAGATTTGCTTGAACGCCGCCTTAAACAAGAAATTGATGAGCCGATTAGTGATATACAGTTAAGGGAGTGTATGCCAAATCTTGCATTTGTTGATTTATCAGTGAGATTTTATTATAGGGCTGATGTGATTAGAACTCTTGTTGACAGCGGTAGAAAGGTGTACATTGTTGGAGCTGGCTGGGACAAGCTTGAATGTAAGCACCCTGAAAATATAATTATGTACGGAAGTGGATATTCTCAAGATTGTCTTGATAAGATTGCACAGTCTAAGCTTTCGGTAAATGTAATGCCATGGTTTAAAGATGGGGCGCACGACAGGATATTTAATTCGATGTTAAATGGTGCTGTGTCAGTAAGTGATGACAGTACATATCTTAGGCAGGTATTTAATGATAGAGAAGATATTTGTTTTTATTCGCTTAAAAATGTTAATGAAGTAGTAGATATTGTGCAGGAATTACTTGATAATCCATCGCTTATGAAGGATATAGCTAGTGTAGCTTATGATAAGTGTATAAAAATGCACACTTGGAAGCAAAGAACATTGACTATAATTGATGTTATGGCAAAAGACATGATATATAATACATAAGACAAAGATACGAAAGTTCAAGGATAAATAAATTTGAACTTTCGTATTTTATTTATGCGAATAATGAACTAAAATTTGTGTTTGCACAAAACTTTGACAACTGTTAAGATAGGTTGAAAAACTCGCAGAGAATAATTGTCATAGTTTATGCTAATAACAAGTTAAAGTCTGTACTTTTACAAAACTTTCGCAACTGTCGTAATAACTTGAAAAATTAATATTATTTGGTTATCTTAGTTTAGTTTTTTTCTATATCGGTATTGTATAAAAAATACGCTAGAAAAAATACGGGGCTATAATACAATAATAGGGAAATAGAAGTAATATAAGTATTGAATTAATTGTTAAAATATGTTATATTTTTAACAAACATTATATTAATGTAAAACAAAAAATATAGAAATGAGGGAATTTTTTATGAGAAGGAAAGTTGTAGCAGGGAATTGGAAGATGAATTTGACACCAAGTCAAGCAAAGGCATTAGTTGATGAATTTAGACCACACATTGATAACCCAGAAGTTGATGTTATATTGTGTGTTCCAGCCATTGATATTATACCAGTATCTCAAGAGCTTGCGGGGACAGGCGTTCATATTGGTGCAGAGAATATGTATTATGAAGAAAAGGGTGCATATACAGGAGAGCAGTCAGCAGAGATGTTGACAGATGCAGGTGTATCATATGTAATACTTGGTCATTCTGAGAGAAGACAGTATTTTAATGAAGATGACAGGGTAATCAATAAGAAGATTAGAAAAGCCTTAGAGCATGATATTACTCCAATTATATGTTGCGGTGAAACTATAGAGCAAAGAGAAGCTGGTATTACACTTGAATTTATAAGAATACAGATTGTAAATGCTTTTGCACAAGTTTCAAAAGAAGATGCTAAAAGATGTATTGTTGCTTATGAACCTATATGGGCAATCGGAACTGGTCATGTTGCAACAACACAGCAGGCACAAGAAGTATGTGCAGCAATAAGAAAGGATATTGAAGATATCTATGATAAGGAAACTGCTGACACAATAAAAATACTTTATGGTGGAAGTGTTAATGTAAGCAATGCGTCAGAGCTATTTGCACAGCCAGATATTGATGGAGGACTTGTTGGTGGAGCAAGTACAAAGCCAGAATTTACAAATATTGTTAATTATAAAGACGAAGCTAAATAATAAATGAGAATTTACTGTTTTATCCCCTTTTATTAGATAAAATATAAGTCTAATGAAAGGGGAATTTAAAATGCAAAACTTGAGAAGAAAAGTAGTTGACATAATATGGCTAGATTGATATAATATTTTTGTTGTGTACTTGTGTATACATTTAATTGAAAAGCGGATGTGGCGGAACTGGCAGACGCGCTAGACTTAGGATCTAGTTCGAGAGAGTGCAGGTTCGATTCCTGTCATCCGCATAACTTAAGGCTATGTGAGTGCCTACGAAACCGAATTAAAATTCTTTGTAATAAGGAATTGCAATTCGGTTTTTTTATTTACGCAAACAACGAGTCAAAGTTTGTGTTTGCATAAGAATTTAGCAATTGATAATTTGAGAAAGGATTTTATTTATGAAAAGGGCAATTGATTTTGGAAATGACAAAATTATTAGCATGATGTTAAGACTTGCTCCACCTGTTATGCTTGCTCAATTAATTCAAGCATTGTACAACATTATAGATAGCTTTTTTATTGGCAGATGTTCCTCATCTGGGCTTACTGCGTTGTCAATTGTGTATCCTATTCAGCTTCTTATGATAGCATTTGCAGTAGGAACGGGAGTTGGAATTAATACACTGATTGCACATTTCTGCGGAGCAGGCAAAAATAAAGAGGGTGACGAAACAGCGGGAATGTCTGTTGTTTTAGAGCTAATTATGTGGGTTGTTTTTGCAGTTGTTTGTTATTTTATAATGCCGTATTATGCTAAAATGTCTACTGACTCGTTAGATGTAATAACAGATGTAATTGTTTATGGAAGAATAGTTAGTGTATTTAGTATTGGACTATTTGTGGAGAGTGGTTGGACAAAGGTGCTTCAAGCATTTGGAAATATGAAGATACCTATGTTTGCACAGATTGTTGGTGCGATTGTGAATATTATTTTAGACCCTGTATTAATTTTTGGCGTTGGTATTTTTCCAAAGTTGGGAATAGCGGGAGCAGGAATTGCAACAGTTGTGGGACAAATTGTAGCAGCATTGATTGTTATGCCAAAGGGATATAAAAAGTCGCCTGCAATTTCAAAGTACAAGGATTATGTTAAGAAAATATATATGCTTGGTTTTCCTAACATAATTATGCAGTCGGCGTATACATTTTACATATTGGGACTTAATCTTATATTAAAGACATTTTCAGACCAGGCAGTTACAGCACTTGGTTTGTATTACAAATGGCAGACGTTCTTTTTCATTCCATTGGGGGCAATGCAGACTTGTATCGTGCCTATAATAAGTTTTAATTACAGTGCGAAAAAGTTAAAAAGGTGTAAGGATACATTGAAGGCAGCAGTTGTATGTGGAATGGGGCTTATGCTTATTGGTGTATTGTGCTTTGAGATACTTCCATCACAAATGCTTAATGTGTTTTCAAAGGATAGTGAAGTAATAAGTATAGGAACTGTAGGTTTTAAGATTATTGGAATATCATTTATTCCTATGGTAACATCTTTGATATTTCCCGTATTTTTTCAAGCAGTTGGAAGTTCGGTAGTAAGTTCATTGCTTACGATTGTAAGAACGGTGATACTATTTGTGCCACTAGGTTTTATATTTTCAAGATTGGGACTAGATTACTTCTGGCTAACATTTCCATTTACAGAAGTGATTACTACAATTGTAGGTAGTGTTATGTATAATAGATTTGTAAAGAAAAATAGTATTTTAATAAAAATGTAGAATAAAAAATAAAATTCCCTATTTAGCAATTGGAAAGAAGTTTTCTTTGCTAGGTAGGGAATTTTTTAAAATTGGTTGATGAATTGTAAAATGTATTGTCACATTTTGGATAGCTTGTTTGTTATATATAATGGTAATTATTTGAAAATCTAAAGAAATGACATATTGATGTTTAATTATGCCGTTTAAGGTGAAAATATTTATAGTTAATTTAAAATATATTCTTGAAAAATACATAATAAAGTGATAGAATATTAATGAAATAATTGTAGAACGGAGAAATATTTATGGAGAAAAGATTTTCAAAGGTTGCTGTAAGCGAAACAAATAACAATAATATTTTTTTTAATAGACAACTTAAAATGTATTCTACTAAAGGTGATATAAGGTCGCCTTTTGAGAGAGATTATACAAGAATATTGCATGCAAATTCTTTTAGAAGAATGAAGCATAAGACACAAGTTTTTTTCAATGTTGAAAACGACCATATCTGTACAAGAATGGAACACGTTCTTCATGTGGAGTCAGTTAGCCATTCTATAGCTAAGGCGCTTGGGCTTAACTGTGAGCTTACAAAGGCAATAGCACTAGGTCACGATTTGGGTCATGCTCCATTTGGCCATTTTGGTGAGCGGATTTTAAACAACCTTGCAATAAATGGAATTAAGGATGGAAAAGAAGTGCTTGCTTATGGACTATCAGAACAGGCAATTAAAAACTTAAATAATGCACCATATTTTTGGCATGAAAGAAACAGCTTAAGAATGGTTGATAAGCTCGATTTATTACCAGACGACAATGGAAATAATAAAAATCTTAATCTTACCTTTGCTGTAAGAGATGGAATAATATCGCACTGTGGGGAATTAAAAACAGTTAATCTTAAGCCTAGAACGCAAGATATTGACCTTACAAAAGATTTTATAAGAAGTGGTCAGTTTGAACCAGCCACTTGGGAAGGGTGTGCCGTTAAAATATCAGATAAGATTGCATATCTTGGGCGCGATATAGAAGACGCAATAAGACTCGGCTTTATAACAGATAAAGACCTTGAAGAATTAAAGGATATAGCTGATGAAAATATAGTGCTTAATACTACAACACTTATGCACCGTATGATTGTTGATATATGTCGTGAAAGTTCACCCGAATGTGGAATTGTGTTAGGTGAAGTTAACAAAAAGTTAATTGACAATGTTCTTGCATTTAATAATAAGCATATATATTTAAGCCATAAGTCCGATGCGTATCGAGATTATTGTAAGATGATACTTTCTTGGATATATAGAGTACTTGTCAATCTTTACGATTATGATAAAACAGTTGAAAATATTAACGCACTTCCATATAACCTTTTAAAAAGGAGTTTTCTTGATTGGATATACACATATACAGATATAGATTATATTCCAAAGGATAAAAGAGAAAAATATAAAAAATTTCAGAATATAAAAATATATGGAAAGCTTGAAAATAGAGATTTATATATTCGAGCAGTTATAGATTATATTGCAGGCATGACAGATAATTATGCAATAAAGATATTTAAGGAATTTATAACATTTGAGTAATGGATTATTAAAAAATATTTTTGTTAGTAAAGTAAAAGGAAGTATAATTTATGGATAAGAAAATTAAAAAAGATTTAGTTATAATTGCTGTTATGCTTGGATTTATAGTATTTGCAGTAGTAAAATGGGAAATACCTTATTTTAATTCATTAAGCAGTTCATCACAAAGTAGTAATAATCAAACAAAGGCTGATAATTCTTTTGTATCACAAGTTAATAACATAAATAATAATTCCACTACAGAGAGTGTTAGGCAGGACAGTGCAATAATAGATGGCGTTGAATATAAAGTGAACAAATACAATATTTCAAAACACGCAGATATAGATAGACAGTTAAAAGATGTTACAAGTGCGAAGCTAGAAGCTGGAACTATAACTAATGAGTATAGTTTTGTAAATGTAGACGTTACTATTAAAAATATGAATAAAAGTAGTATGAACATTGATGTTAATACATTATATATTAATGGAATTGAAAATGAAAATAGTAAAGTTGCGTGCTATAAAGTGACACCAGCATATATAAAAAATAATGATATAGAACTTAATGAGGGTAGTTTTGAGTTATTGCAAGGGCAGTCAGTTGATATTACATTATTTTATGTATTAAACGACAAATCGACAGAAGAAAAGCTATTAGAAAATGGTGATGTAAGGTTTCAATTTATAGTCAATCCACGAAACGAAAGAATTGAAAATACTTTTATACAGGAAGATGAAAGAAATGGAATTGATTTTATTTATAATTTAACTGATATTGTACATGAGTAACATTTTTTAACCCCAATTAACAGATTATTGATAAATTTTATCATTTATTTTCAAAATTATATGGTATAATGATAGGAAAATTAAAACAAACAAGGAGGTACTTTTATGTTTAACTTAAAGAATATTAAATGGAATAAGGTAGGTTTATTTGGAGCTGGTGTTTTATTTGGTACAGCAGGTATTAAGGCTTTATCAAGCAAAGATGCAAAGAATTTATACACTAAGGGTACAGCAGCAGTTTTAAGAGCTAAATCATGTGTAATGAAGACAGCTACAACTCTTCAGGAAAATGTAGAAGACATTTATTCAGACGCAAAGAGTATTAATGAAGAACGTGCCGCAGCAGAAGAAGCTGAATTTGAAGATGTTGAAGTTGAATTAACAGAAGACGAAGAAGAACAGGATTCAGAAGAATAATAATACAGAAAGCTGGTTAGAGGAATTATGAAGTTCAGAATTTTACACGAAAACAAAGGCGTGATGAGAGTTCATTTTTCTCAAAGCAGGATGAGTTATGAACAGGCAGATATACTCTTATATTATCTTCATAGTAATAAGCTTGTAACATTTGCTAAAGTATATGAACGTACAGCAGACACAACAGTGAAGTATGTTGGAAATAGAGCTGATATTATTAGAATGTTACAGACTTTCCACTATGAAGATGTAGATGTACCTGATGATGTAATTGAAAATTCAGGCAGAGAACAAAATGCAGAGTATCAAGAAAAGCTTGTTAATAAAGTTGTATTGAGATTTGCAAGCAAGATGTTTATTCCATATCCGCTTAGGGCTTGTATAACAACAGTAAAATCTGTTAAGTACATTTATAAAGGACTTGAAACACTACTAAAAGGAAAGATTGAAGTTCCAGTTCTTGATGCAACAGCTATTGGTGTATCAGTTATAAGAGGTGATTATGATACAGCAGGTTCTGTAATGTTCTTATTAGGAATAGGGGAACTGTTAGAAGAATGGACACATAAGCGTTCAGTTGATGACCTTGCAAGAACTATGTCACTTAATGTTGGCAAAGTATGGTTAAAGACAGGTGATAAGCAGGTTCAGGTGTCAACATCAGAGATTAAAAAGGGTGATGAAGTTATAGTACATATGGGTAATATAATCCCATTTGACGGAGTTGTAACAGATGGTGAAGCTATGGTTAATCAAGCTTCATTAACAGGTGAGTCTGAACCAGTTAGAAGAACTAATGGTAATTCGGTATATGCTGGAACTGTAATTGAAGAAGGAGAGATAACTCTTCTTGTTAAAGAAACAGGTGGTAAGACTAAGTTTGAAAAGATTGTTACAATGATTGAGGAAACAGAGAAGTTAAAGTCGCAGATGGAAAGCAAAGCAGAACATCTTGCAGATAGACTCGTTCCATATACACTTGGTGGCACAGCGCTTACATATCTTATAACAAGAAATGTTACTAAGGCATTATCAGTGCTTATGGTTGATTTTTCTTGTGCGTTAAAATTAGCAATGCCTATTTCCGTACTTTCAGCGATAAGAGAAGCTGCGCTTTATAACATAACTGTTAAGGGTGGAAAGTATTTAGAAAAGGTTGCAGAAGCAGATACTATTGTATTTGATAAGACAGGCACACTTACAAAAGCAACACCAAAGGTTGTTAAAGTTATTTCATTTAACGATACAACATCAGAAGAATTACTTCGTATATCTGCTTGTCTTGAAGAACATTTCCCTCATTCAATGGCAAAGGCAGTTGTTGAGGCAGCTAAAGAAAGAAATCTTGACCACGAAGAAATGCACTCAAAGGTAGAGTATATTGTAGCACATGGTATTTCTACAACTATTGATGGAAAGAAAGCTATAATAGGAAGTTCACACTTTGTATTTGAAGATGAAAAGTGTTCTGTTCCAGAAGGTAAGGAAGATTTATTTAATCACCTTCCAGCACATTGTTCACATCTTTATCTTGCGATTGAAAATGAACTTGCAGCGGTAATATGTATTGAAGACCCACTTCGTGAAGAAGCAGAGGCAGTTATTACATCACTTAGAAAGTCAGGAATAAGTAAGATTGTTATGATGACAGGTGATAGTGAACGTACTGCAAGTGCAATTGCAAAGGAAGTCGGCGTTGATGAATATTATTCAGAAGTGCTTCCAGAAGATAAGGCAAAGTTTGTTGAAAATGAAAAAGCACAAGGAAGAAAAGTAATCATGGTTGGTGATGGAATTAACGACTCACCAGCACTTTCTGCTGCTGATGTCGGTATTGCTATTAGTGATGGCGCTCAGATAGCAAGAGAGATTGCTGACATTACTATTTCAGCAGATGACTTGTATCAATTAGTAACTCTTAAGATGTTAAGTGATGGTCTTATGAAACGTATTAAAAAGAATTATAGAGTTATTGTTGGATTTAATACAGGACTTATCGCAGCAGGTGTTACAGGTGTAATACAACCAACAACATCAGCTTTACTTCATAACACATCAACTCTTTTTATAGGACTTAAGAGTATGCAAAATCTTATCTTATAAGTAGATATTAATATTTATATTTTAATAATAACAGTATTTAGAATTAATTTTGTATTGTTAATTCTAAATACTGTTTTTTGTTTATGCAAACAACGAGCTAAAGTATGTAATTGTACAAGACTTTGGAAAATGGTTTAATAATTTCATAAGCTAAAATAAGGCAAATAAAGAACTCAAATTAAAGAAAGTATTGCAGTAATATGTAGTATAAGGTAAAATTATATAGAACGATAAGTTAATTAAAATACTGAAAAAAGGAGGCTGAAGGTTATGAGAAGTACAAAGAAGATATATGCGTTGTGTGTATCAATTCTTTTAGTTGTTGTAATGATATTTACATCGGCGGGATTAGGCATTAATGGCGTATATGGCTATCAAAAGGTATTAGCTAATGAAGTTACAGAATATGATATTGCTAATAATACAAGTAATATTGATGGTGGCTTGAAAGGCTTCACACAAAAGACAGAAATAGTTGATGATATACAAAAGACAGATGAAGGTATTGAAAAACAAACTGTACCTAGTCTTTATAGTACAGAGTCACAATGGACTAATTATTCAAGTGATTATTACTATAATATGCTTTCATCAGAGGAGAAGTTATTATATGACAGACTTGAAGCGGCAGCAGTCAAGTATATGGAGTCATCAGAGGATATAACAAATGTTAAGTTTGGAAATGAATATTATATTGATAATGTTGATTGTAGTGACCTTAATATAAGCAAGGAAAGAGTACAATTTGTTGTGGAATTGTTTTACCAGACAGAAGCACAGTACTTTTATCTTGAAAATGTATGGACAATAAGTAAGACATCAGATGGAAATGTTGTAGCAGCATCAATTGCTGTGTATAACGAATTTGTTAATGGAAATACTCGTATGAGATATGTAGAGGCATTTAAAAATTCAATTGATGATTGGGTAGTAAAAGCTAATAAAGAGTCAGATACATACGGAAAACAAAAGGTTATACATGACCTTATATGTGAAAATATAACATATAAAACGGGAGATTATGACCAAAGTGCAGCGAGCGGATTATTAGATTATGGAGTATTCAATCAAAAAACAGTATGCGCTGGATATGCAAAAACATTTCAAATATTATGTAATGCAATGGGAATAGATACTATAATGACAGTAAGCTCATCTCATGCGTGGAATATTGTAAATATTGATGGATATTGGTATATTGTAGATTGTACTTATGATAAGAATTACTATAATTTTAATAAGTCTCCTTATCTTGATATAAGCTCTGCTACACTTAAAAATGTAAGTGATAATGATAAAGCTCATATTGTAAGAGAAGATTGGGCAGTATACCAACCAGTATGCCTTTATGATTATGGAAAAGAAAATAATGATATAGTATGGAATATTGGAAAAAATGTTACAGCTACATTAAATGGAGCTGGTGTACTTACAGTTGAAGGAACTGGAGCAACTTATGATTACACTAGAGGTAAATCACCAATATATGATAATGATTATAAATATGGAATTAAGAGTGTTGTTATTAAGTCAGGAGTAACAGGGATTGGTGATTATGTATTCCAAGATGGATACTTTGAAATTATAGAAATTCCAGATACATTAACAACATGGTCATTAAAAGCATTTACTAATTGTACAAATATTTCAAAGATAATTAATAATAGCAATCTTAGTTGTGACTTTTCTATATTTGGCAATAATGATGACGCATATATGTGGATAAATACTGCTACAGGAGCATTTGTAACAACACTTACACCTAACACAACTGTTGTAAGAACAGAGTACATTCCTGTAAAATCTATTTCGCTTAATATGGAAGATGCGCAGATGGACTTAGGTAATACATTACAGCTTGTAGCTACTATTTTACCTAATAATGCTTCACAAAAAATAGTAAAGTGGACAAGTTCAGATACATCGGTTGCCGATGTTGATAATAATGGTCTTGTTATGGCATATACAGAGGGTACAACACAAATAACAGCACAGTGTAGTGGTTTTACGGCAGTATGTAATATTACAGTAAATGTACCATACGAAGCATTGTATGAACTTAAGTTAGCTGATGATGGCAACTGGTATATGTTCGTTGATGGTGGTATTGATTATGACTATAATGGAATGGGTTTAAATGAATATGGCTGGTGGAAGATAACAAATGGAACAGTAGACTTTAACTATAATGGAATGGCTCAAAATAGATATGGCTGGTGGATGATAACTGGTGGCGCATTAGATTTGAGTTATAATGGAATAGCACAAAACCAATATGGTTGGTGGAAAATAACAAATGGAACAGTAGATTTTACAGCTAATGGATTACAGTACGATTTATCGACAGATACATGGTGGTATTTTAATAACGGAGCAATTGACTTTGGATATACAGGAATGGCTGAAAATGAATACGGCTGGTGGAAAATAACAAATGGAACAGTAGATTTTGCTTATAATGGAATGGCTGAAAACCAATACGGTTGGTGGAAACTGTTAAATGGAACAGTAGATTTTGGCTATAATGGAATGGCTGAAAACCAATATGGTTGGTGGAAGATAACAAATGGAACAGTAGACTTTGGTTATAATCAATTAGCTTTAAATGAATATGGCTGGTGGAAGATAACAAATGGAGCAGTAGATTTTAGTTATAACGGATTAGCTGAAAATGAATATGGACTTTGGAAAGTTACAAACGGAGCAGTAGACCTTAGCTTTAATGGCCCAGTAGCTTATATGGGTATTGTATATAATATAGTAAATGGTCATGCTGTTTAAATAAGCCATAAAAAATAATATAAAAAGACTGACATATTAACAAAAATCAACACAAATTTTTGTATAGATTTTGTTATTATGTCAGTCATTTTTTTATCTATAATAAAACAACTTAGATGTAATAATTTAATTATTAATCAGAGTATAGATACTAGGTTATGGCTTAAAAACTCTGATAGTTATATATTAACAACCGAAGCAGTTACGAATAAAAGAAAATAAGTCGTTGCAAGATAAAAATTTAAAACACATAGTAAAAATCCTCCTTGTAATTATTTTTAACAACAAAAGTCATTGTGTTTGTTGTTGTTTGTCTTAGCTAAGTACATATTGATTGTATCAACGATTATACATAAAAACAATAGGAGATAATTGGTAATTAATCTGCGACTTGCATTCCATTTGCGTCCATGTGAAAGTTGTTGCGTATTATAAGCTCAGAAATAGGCACAAGAGTATAACCTTGATTTTGCAAGTTAGTTATAACTGATTCAAGAGCTTGTGCCGTATATTTTGCGCCATTGTGCATAAGAATAATTGCACCATTGTCTAAGGCTTTGTGAGTGGTTACAGTTTTTATAATATTGTCAACACCGTAGTCCTTCCAATCGAGAGAATCAACTGACCACTGTATAGGGTAGTAATTCAAAGAATATGCAGTATTAATAAGTGTCGAATTGTAATCTCCATAGGGCGGTCTAAATAAAAACATATCATATCCTGTAAGCTCTTTTACTTTGTCTGTAACAGATTGAAGTTCTTGTTTTTGTTCGGTAGTGTTTAGTTCACTCATTTTCTTATGATTTTGGCTGTGGTTTCCTAAGTCGTGTCCTCTTGAATATATTTCCTTTACCATGTCGGGATACTCATTAACCCAACCGCCTGTCATAAAAAATGTCACTTTTACATTGAATTTATCTAGTGTATCAAGAATGTGAATAGTATCATCAGCTCCCCAAGCTGCGTCAAAGGAAAGGGATACATATTTTTTATCAGAAGAAAATGTTATTGAAGTATTATTTATTGTGGAATTAGCTGTTATTGTATTATTTTGGACATTTAATGAGTTGTTAATGTTTTTGTTTTGGGCTGATGTGTTAGTTGAGTTGTCGTTAGGGCTTGTGGTGCTAGTATTGTTATTATTGTCTTGTTGTTTTATTTTACTTGCAATATCCACACAGTATATTGGTAAATCTTTTTTGCCTGCACGACTATTTCCAATAATATCACCGCCACCAATTCCAGATCCGTTTTTAATTGATGAAACATTAGAAGAACTTGTATTTTGAAGTTTTTTAGTTTCGGGAATTATGTAAAAAACTACTGTAAGAAATGTAAACACAATAAGCATAAGTATAATCTGTAATGTGTTTTTGATTTTTTTAGGTAAATGTTTTGTTATATTAAAATTTCTTTTCAATGGTAATCTCCATATTTGTACAATTATTTGTATTATTATATTTAAGAGAAACTTAAATAATTACAATAAAAGTTTTTTATGTGTTGTAAAAAATATCAATATTATATAAAACATTCATACATCGTTAAAAATACAGTTACTTATATTTGTATGCCATTATCGAGCAAGCAGGTTTGTTGTTATTAATTCTTTTAAATATTCATTGTTATATATAATATTGATATCTTACAAAAAATTATTGAAATCTAAAAAAAATATAAAAATTTAAGTGAAATAAGTATTGACTTTTCAAAATTAAGGACTATAATAAGGGAAAAGTTTGAATAATTATACAAAATTTCAATGATGGGAACAAGGTTGCCTTATTGTGATACTTTGCAGAGAGCTGTCGTTTGGTGCAAGACAGTAGGTATTGTAAGACGATTATCCTCCCTGAGAAGCAGGCTGAAAATGTTAGTAAGCTGTGTCGGACTCCTCCGTTAAAAGGAAAGCGTATGTAGTACGTTAAGAGCTGTATTATTATTGTATTAAGTTGATAATATATACAGAATATGGGTGGTAACGCGGAATGATAATTCGTCCCTTACAGATATTAGTAGTATCTGTAAGGGACTTTTTTTAACCACTAATTATATTTTTTGAAATTTTGTATAAGTCTTCAAATTAATATTAATTATTCTAGGAGGATATGAAAATGAAGACTTTGCAAAAGGTAAGTAAGTTTTTATCTAATTACACATCAATCGTAGTAATTGCAATTGCTGTTGTAACATTTTTAGTTCCACAGTTTATGAAGTGGGTTAATTTTAAGTTATTTGTAGACTTTGTTGGAAATAAGTTTACAAGTCAGTCAATAATTATTGGTGTTATTATGTTTAGTATGGGTCTTACTCTTACAACTGATGATTTTAAAGAGTTAAAGAAAAGACCATTTGATATATGTATAGGTGCTATTGCTCAATACGCAATTATGCCATTTCTTGCACTTGCATTAACAAAGCTTTTACAGCTTCCAGACGCAATTGCACTTGGTCTTATTCTTGTTGGTTGTTGCCCAGGTGGTGTATCTTCAAATATTATGTCATACCTTTGCGGTGGTGATGTAGCATTTTCAGTAGGAATGACAACTGTATCAACAATCATTTCACCAATTATGACACCTATTATGGTATCACTTTTAGCAAGTGGTACACATATTTCAGTAAATGGTTTATCAATGTTTGTATCTATTATAGAAACAGTTATTCTTCCAATAGCAATTGGTTTTACATTAAATCATTTCTTGGGAAAAAATGAAACATATAGGGAATTACAGCAGATAATGCCAGGCATAGCAGTACTTGGACTTGCTTGTGTAGTAGGTGGTGTAATTGCTTCACAGGGAAGTAAGTTCTTTACATCGGGTGTGTTAATATTTGTTGCTGTATTGTTACATAATGGTTTAGGTTATGCGTTAGGATATTGTGCTGGTAAACTTACAGGAATGAATGTTGCAAAGAAAAGAACAATATCAATCGAAGTTGGTATGCAAAATGCAGGTCTTGCGACTAACCTTGCAACAACAACTCCACAATTTGCTTCAACACCTGAGTCAGCAATTATATGTGCAGTATCTTGCGTATGGCATTCAATATCAGGAACATTACTTGCAGGCTTCTTTGCAAGTCTTGATAAGAAAAAACAAAGTAAAAATGTAGCACAAAAAGCTGCATAATTTAATAAATAATAATAATAAATAAAAGCTAAGTAGTTTTAGATGTTAGTAAATAAATTTTACAACAAACTAAAATCACTTAGCTTTTATTTTTTATTATTTTTTAAATTATTAATCTCTAAGTTTTACATAGACCATTTTTGAACTTTCATCATAACTATCACCAAATACAAGTTTACATAATTCTTGACAATATGATAAAGAAAATTCAGAATTTCCACTGTCTTTTCTAATAGCATTTTCAGAGGCTAATGTGTCATTGTAATCTGAAAGCTTATAAGATGTTATAAGCGATGTACCGAAAAGTTTCTGTGTAACAATAGGAGTGTAGCTGTATTGTTTAACATAGCATGAATTATCAGTTCCGCTCTTTACAAGAGTAACTTTAGCCATACCACCTAACATACGAGGCATTTTATCTTGATTAGAAACAAAGTTACCAAGAGAGTAATAAACAACCATCTGATGACCGTCATCTCTTGTAAGTGTTTCAACAGGCTCCATAACGTGTGGGTGTGCCCCAATTACAACGTCAACACCGAGCTTTAAGAAAAGATTAGTCCAGTACTTCTGATTTGAGTCAGGTTCGTATACATATTCTGTTCCCCAGTGAGGACATACTACAACCATGTCAGCTATTTCTTTTGCTTTTGTGACATCTTGTGTAATCTTATCTACGTCAAGCATATTTACAATGTATGGCTTAGAAGCTGGAATGGCGATACCATTTGTGCCGTATGTATAATTTAAAATGGCAATCTTAAAACCATCTTTGTTATATACATAAATATCGTTGTAATCTTCTTCAGTTTCATTGATACCAAGTACTGCCATTTCTGGATAATTAGTCTTCCAGAAATTAAGACAATTCTCAACACCTGTAAGTCCCTTGTCAAGTGTGTGGTTAGTTGCGTGAAGAATTACATTGAAGCCAGCTTTGGCTTCGGCAACACCGATTTCATAAGGACTGTTAAAACAAGGGTAGCCGCTTAAACCTAATTCGACACCACCAAGAATTGTTTCTTGATTGACAATTCTTATGTCGGCAGCAGAGATATCACTTTTTATATTTTTAAATAAATGGTCAAAGTTATAAGTACCATCTGCTTGTAAACCACTGTTATACACACCCTCATGTGCTAAGATATCACCAATCATCATAATATCAACGGTAACATCGGGCGGTGTAGTTGTTGTTTCTTCAACGGTTGTACTTTCGGTTTCTTCAATACTTACATTGTCAGAAGAGGCTTCTTTTCCTTTAGAACAAGCTGAAAGGCTTATGCTAAGTCCAACAAGGCATACTATGGAAATAACAAGAATTGCAATAAGCGTTGGCATTGATCTGTTGCGCCTTCTTCTTCGTCTTCTTCTGACATTAGTTTTGTTTGTCATAAAATTTCTCCTTAAAATAATTATTATCATCTGTATACTTATTATTCTTGTATACAACTATACATGCTAATAATACATGAATAATGTACGATATTCAAGTGAAAAAGGATATAAGGTTTAGAAAAAAAGTTTTTAAGTCAAATGGTGTCGTTACTATATACATAAAATATCAAAATGTTGTATAATCAAAAAATATTATGATGTAAAAGTTAATGCAAAATTTAACGATAATCATAATAATGAAAGATAACAAAACGTGTTAAGTGCACTCGGCATATTTTGTATATATATTTAAAGAGTGTGCAGAAATGAGGAATTTATGAGCAGGTATTCAAAAAATGATATTTTCAGAATAGTAGAAGAAGAAGACGTGGAATTTATCAGACTTCAATTTACAGATATTTTTGGAGTGCTTAAAAATATAGCTATTCCCGCTAGTCAATTAGAAAAGGCACTTGATAATAGATGTATGTTTGATGGTTCATCTGTTGAAGGCTTTGTAAGAATAGAAGAGTCAGATATGTATCTTTATCCTGATTATGATACTTTTGAAATATTTCCATGGAGACCACAACAGGGAAAAGTTGCAAGGCTTATTTGTGACATATATACACCTGATGGAAATCCATTTGAAGGTGACCCAAGATATGCCTTAAAAAAAGTAATTAAACGTGCAAGTGATATGGGATATAGATTTGATGTAGGACCTGAGTGTGAATTTTTTCTTCTGCACACAGATGACAACGGTTTTCCAACTACAGAAACTTATGAAAGAGCAGGGTATTTTGATTTAGGGCAATCTGATTTGGGTGAAAATGTAAGACGAGATATGGTACTTACACTTGAAGATATGGGTTTTGAAATAGAAGCATCACATCACGAAGATGCTCCAGCACAACATGAGATTGATTTTAAGTATGATGAAGCACTTGTAACAGCAGATAACATAGTAACATTTAAGCTTGCTGTAAAGACAATTGCAAGAAGACATGGGCTTTATGCAACATTTATGCCAAAGCCAAAATATGGAGTAAATGGTTCTGGTATGCACATTAATATGTCAATGTCAACTTTCGATGGAAAGAACATTTTCACAGATAATAATGACAAGTATAAGTTATCTAAAGACGCATATCATTTTATAGCAGGTCTTATGGAACATGCTAAAGGGATGACAGCAATCACTAATCCGCTTGTTAATTCATATAAAAGACTTGTTCCAGGTTATGAAGCACCAGTACATATTGCGTGGTCAGCTACTAATAGAAGTCCTCTTATAAGAATACCAGCAACAAGGGGAGAAGGAACAAGAATTGAGCTTAGAAATCCAGACCCAGCAGCTAATCCATATCTTGCAATTGCGGCGTGTCTTGCGGCGGGGCTTGATGGTATTGAAAGAAAGCTTGAAGTACCACAAAGTGTTGATTACAATGTATTTGAAATAAGTGAAACTGAAAGAATTGAACAAAATATAGAAAGATTACCAGATAACCTTTATGATGCTGTACTTGAACTTAAAAAAGATAAGGTTATATGTGACATGTTAGGAGAACATATTCTTGAAAAATATGTAGAGGCTAAGTTAAAAGAGTGGGATAACTATCGTAAACAAGTTTCTGAATGGGAAGTAGAAGAATATCTTTATAAGTTCTAAATATTTTATCAGACAAATAAGTATTTAATATTTGAAACGGAGGAAGGTGTATGGCAACAATTATTGTTGCATTCCCAAAGCTTGAAGAAGCCAAAGCAGTAAAGAATTTGCTAGTTAGAAAAGGATATGATGTTGCAGTACCATGTACAACAGGCGCACAGGTTATTAATCAAGCAGATAGTTTGTCAGATGGAATTATTGTGTGTGGTTATAAGTTGGCTGATAATATGATTTTTTCAGAAATAAATGAATATAAGCCAAAAAGTTTTGAATTACTGCTTGTAGCATCAAAAAGTAAATGGTTGGATTGTCAAGAACAGGGAATTGTATGTGCGGCGATGCCTATAAAGGTAAATGACCTTATATCTACTATAGAGATGATTTTACAGGCACAGGTACGAAGAAGAAGAAAATCACGAACACAGCCAAGAAAAAGAAATCCGCAAGAACAAAAGACAATAGATGACGCAAAAGCACTTCTTATGGATAAGAATAATATGTCAGAAGAAGAAGCTTTTAGATATATTCAAAAATGTAGTATGGATAGTGGAAATACTATGGTAGAAACGGCACTTATGGTAATAGATATTTATTCACAAATTAGATAGATAATATAAGAAAAATTATTGATGATACTGTTTTGTATTATAAAAAACATAGCTTTGATTGCTTGCAATATAAGAGTGTATTAAAATTGTAAAAATAGAAAAGCAGATTGGAAATATATTTATAATTTAGTGGTATCAGGAAAAGAGGTTAATGATGAAATTTACAAAAATGCACGGTTGTGGTAATGATTATGTTTATGTTGACTGCACAAAAAAGGAGCTTGATAATCCAGAGCAAGTTGCAATAAAGGTAAGTGATAGACATTTTGGAATTGGTTCTGATGGACTTATTCTTATAAAAAGTTCTGACAGAGCAGATTTCTTTATGGATATGTACAATGCTGATGGTTCAAGAGGCAAGATGTGCGGTAATGGAATTAGATGTGTAGGTAAGTATGTGTATGATTTTGGTCTTACAGATAAAACAGAAGTTAAGATTGATACACTTTCTGGAATTAAGACATTAAAGCTTAATGTTGAAAATGGTGTTGTATCAACGGTTGTTGTTGATATGGGAGAGCCTATTTTTAATGCTGATGAAATTCCTGTTGATGTAACAACATTTAACAATCAGACATTGAATAAATCGGACATAATAATTAGTCAGCCACTTGCAGTAAATGGTTTTGAATATGATGTAACTTGTGTATCAATGGGAAATCCACATGCTGTAGTTTATCTTGATAATGATATAGATATTAAGAAATTTGAAATTGAAAAAATCGGACCTGGTTTTGAAAAACACGAAGCATTTCCTGAGAGTGTTAATACTGAATTTATTCAAGTAGTTGATAAGGACAATCTTAATATGAGAGTGTGGGAGCGAGGTTCTGGTGAAACATTTGCTTGTGGAACGGGAGCTTGTGCAAGTCTTGTAGCAACTGTGCTTAATAAGATGTGCAATGAAACAGCTACACTTCATTTACTTGGTGGAGATTTAAAGATTACATGGGATAGAGAAAGTAACAGGGTACTTATGGAAGGCCCAGCAGAGACAGTATTTACAGGAGAAATAAGCGATGACAGAATATAATATTAAAGAATTTAAGGATATATTAGCTTCAGCAGAACCAGTGCCAGGTGGTGGAGGCGCAAGTGCCTATGTAGCATCACTTGGAATGGCACTTGGAACAATGGTTGCTAATCTTACAACAGGTAAGAAAAAATATGCACAGTATCAAGAAGAAATAGAACAAGCTATAGCACAGTCTGAAAAAATATCAGATGAGCTTATTGAATTTATAAAAAAAGACGCAGAAGCTTTTGAACCATTGTCAAAGGCTTATGGTTTGCCAAAGGATACAGATGAACAAAGAAAAGAACGTGACAAGGTTTTGGAAAATGCACTTGTAGTAGCTAGTGAAGCACCTATTGAACTTATGAAAAAGATTATGGAAGCTATCAAGCTTCTTGACAGACTTTCTATAATAGGAAGCAGACTTGCTATAAGTGATGTTGGTGTAGGTATTCAGTTTGCTAAGGCTGCGTTAAATGGAGCGTCACTTAATGTATTTATTAATACTAAGCTTATGAAGGATAGAGATAAAGCGCAGGCTATGAATGAAGAAACAGAAAGTATTTTAAAGGCAGGGAATGAATTGGCTGATAAAATATATAATGAAGTGCTTAATGCTATTATAGTGAAGTAGTTTGATTTTAAATATTATTTTCCGTATGTATTACTACATTGTGAAACAATAAAGAATGTTAAGTTAATATATTTTACGAGATAAGGAGAATGTGAGAAGATGGAAATTTTAAAGGGTTTGCCAGTTGCTAATGCAATTAATGAGAAGCTTATAGAAGAATTAAAGGGAATGGATAAAGTTCCACATCTTGCAATTATAAGAGTAGGTGAAAGACCGGATGATATGTCTTATGAACGTGGTGCTACAAAGAAGATGGAGAAGGTTGGGTTTGATTGTACATCGTATACTTTTCCTGCTGATATAGACAATGAAACTTTCCAAAAGGAATTTGACAAGATTAATGAAGATGACAATATTGATGGAATACTTCTTCTTCGCCCATTGCCAAAGCACCTTGATGAAAAGGCAATTGAAAATAGAATTAATCCTAATAAGGACTTAGATGGTATTTCACCAGTTAATTTAGCGAAGGTGTATGCGGGGGATACTACAGGTTTTGCACCATGTACAGCAGAAGCCGTAATTGAAATGCTTGATTTTGCAGGGGTTGACCTTACTGGAAAAAGGGTTACAGTTGTGGGAAGAAGTCTTGTAATTGGTAAGCCTGTTACTATGTTGCTTATGAAGAAGAATGCAACGGTTACAGTGTGTCATACAAAAACTGTTGATATGCCAAGTGTTTGCCGTAATGCTGAAATTGTTGTTGCGGCAGCAGGAGTTGCTAAAATGATAGATAAGAGTTTTATTAGTAAAGATGCTATTGTAATTGATGTTGGTATAAATGTTGATGAAGATGGTAGTCTTTGTGGAGATGTTAATTTTGATGAGGTTAGTGAGCTTGCTTCAATATTGACACCAGTTCCGGGTGGAGTTGGAAGTGTTACAACATCAGTGCTTGCAAAACATCTTATGAAGGCTACAAAGAATAAGTAAGTTGTGAGGATACCAGTAGGATATAAAACAAACACACACCAGTAAAAGTACAACAGGATATATTTATATGCCATCATCGAACAAGTATGTTCGCTGTTGTCATACAAATATATCCAGCTGTTCTTTTAATGGTGCATTTATTGTTTTATATCCTACTGGTATCTTACGGAAGTTTGTTGGCTTGTGAAGTGTGGATATTATGTTTATATCTTATATTTTGCTATAAATTTATAAAGGTTTGTTGTAGTATTAAGGTTATGTTTATTGATTTATTTTGTTACTACTTTACAGAAGTTTAATGATGTATAAAGTATAGATATTTTAGCTATTTTGTTACTCTTATAGAAAGACATATATCTTAAGGGTGAAAATGATTTACTATTATTGTGCTAAATATCAACAGTTAGAACATCTGTAACTTGTTGTGTAGAGTAGTCAGATGAATAACTCGATTATGAATACTGTAACACAGCAAAAGATGGAAACTTGTAAAAGGCTTTTGCAATACCAGGCGGTTATAATACCTACTATTAGGGCGGCAAAGCCGGATATTATGCTGCTTGTTGCGTTTATAATGGCTGGGAATGTCATTACGGCAAGCGTTACATAAGGGACATAGAATAGAAAAGATTTTATCAAAGGGCTTTTGATTTCTTTTCGTATAAGTGTTAGTGGGAGTGTTCTTATAAGATAAGTAACTACTCCCATTATTAATATATATATATAAGCATTGTGTGACATATAAATTTACCTTTCGTATTTTTGGTAGGGCTGTTATAATTAACAGTTATTATTTAGTTATTATTGTTCTTCTTTTACGGGAAAAAGAATTGCAGCTATAAGTGATATTGCAACTGTAAGTATTATAATTCTTGTACCTGACGCAATTGATGAAAGTATAGGTGCATATGTAAATATAAAGCTTGCTGTCATTGAGATAACTACAAGAAGTGCAATTGTCTTATTTTGTCTTGATGGTGGAATTATAATTGCAAGGAACATTCCATAAAGACCCACACTTAATGCACTGACTACGTTGGCAGGGAGTGCATTTCCAAGTATAACGCCAAGACAAGTACCGATTACCCAACCGGGAGAAGCTACAAATGCCATTCCATAGGTGTAAAATGGATTGAGCTTTTCAGGTACAGAAACGGACAGTCCAAATATTTCATCGGTTACAAACCAACCAATTATAAGACGGTGAAAAAATTTCATATTTTTATCGAATTTTTGACTTAGTGCGCATGACATAAGAAAATAACGTGCATTTATTATTAGAGTCATAAATGCCATTTCAACGTATGTTGCCATTGTTGCAATCATGGTAAAGCCTGCAAATTCTCCGGCGGAAGCATGGCTTGTAAAACTTGCAAGTCCAGCTTGAAATACCGTCAGTCCTGCATTTTTTGCGGCTATTCCAAGTGTAAAGGATACAGCCAAGTAACCGAGAGCAATGGGAATTCCATTTTGAACGCCCTTGATAAACCAAGCTCTGTTAGATGTATTCATGTATATTTCCTCGAATTTAGTAATAGTAACTTTAAAATATGTTGTTGTAATTAAGAAATGATTATTTTTTTTAAAGTCCGAAAGAAATAGTACAACAAAAACTTAATTATGTAAATAGAATATGGATTTGTATTTTTTAGGTTTTGATGATTTAAGGTTGTGATGATAACAGTAGTATATAAAATAAACACACACCAGTGAAAAAACAATTACCTATATATGTATGCCCTCATCAGACAAATGTGTCTGTTGCTGTCATACATATATAAATAATTGTTTTTTAAATGGTACATTTATTATTTTATATAATAATGTTATCCTACGGAAGTTCTTTGAAATAAAACAAAAAATAAAAATGGGGAGTGTTTTGGATTGGTCATATAAAATAAAGTTTCCACTTATTATTATTCTACATAATAGAACTAGGAATTTAATGATAAGGTGAAGTTCGAGCTTGCAGGAAATTTGACTTGTTGAAACTTGTAGAGTCTGTTTCTTATAATTATATTAGGAGAAGTGCAAGCTTTTTTTAATTATAAATATAAGCTTGCACTTGAATAAAATTAGGATATATGAATTTTTAGGTTAGATTTTGCTTAATGCGTCTTCATCGGCTACGATTGTTACATCGTTATGTAGTTGTAATATAGAAGCTGGAACTTTAGGGGTGATAGCTCCGTATAATACTTCTTTTAATATAGCCGCTTTGTCTTTTCCGCTTACAATAAGAAGAATTTTCTTTGCCTGCATAATACTTTTAATTCCCATTGTGTATGCTTGTCGTGGTACATCTTCTTCTGATGCGAAAAATCTTTTGTTAGCTTCAATTGTACTTTCTGTTAAGTCTACACAGTGAGTTTCTTTTTCAAATGCTGCTCCAGGTTCATTAAAACCTATGTGACCATTTCTGCCTAGTCCTAGAAGTTGTAAGTCGATGCCGCCTTGTGAATGAATTATTTCGTTATAAGCATCACATGCTTTTTTAGAGTCTAGCTCTAATCCGTTTGGAACGAAGGTGCGGTCTTTATCAATATTTACATGGTCAAAAAGGTTAGTGTTCATAAAATAACGATAGCTTTGGTCATTGTCTGGAGAAAGTCCTTTATATTCGTCAAGATTGATACTTGTTACATCGGAAAAATCTAAATCGCCTTTTTCATACCATTCAATCAATTGTTTATAAGTTCCAATAGGTGAAGAACCTGTTGCGAGTCCAAGAACACAATTAGGCTTCATAATTATTTGGGCAGAAATAATATTTGCTGCTTTTCTACTAAGGTCTTGATAATTTTTTGCTTTATATAATCTCATAAAAATTCCTCCTTTTTAAAATGTAAATCTGCAAAATTCTATATTTATAGTATATAGTATAAGACGTTTGTAAAAAATTTCAATAAAATAAGAGTATATAGAAACTATTTTCATAACAAGAGATAATTATCCTTAAATTGTGCAAAATATATAAAATATAACATTTTAATGAAAAATAAAATGATAAAATACACAAAAGAATTGAAACTAAGTTCAATAACATATAAAACACTTGAAATTAATTTCGTAAAATTATATACTCAACTCATCAAAAGAAAGCATACAAGAAACATATTATTAGTAAATATATACGGCTATATACAAGTAGTTACATAAATTCAATTATTTTGAAAATTAAAGATAATAAGTGGAAAACTTGGATTAACAAATTGTAAAAGTATATATTAAGTACGATTATAAATATAATATCCATTATTATAGCAAAGGAGGTTGAGTTGAATGGATAGTAAAGTAGAAAATTTAAAAGGTAAATTGATTGTATCTTGTCAAGCATTGCCAGATGAACCACTTCATTCTTCATTTATTATGGGAAGAATGGCGTTAGCGGCAAAGCAAGGTGGTGCTTGTGGAATAAGAGCTAATACAAAAGAAGATATAAAAGAAATTCAATCACAAGTAGACTTGCCGATTATAGGAATTGTAAAAAGAGATTATGATGATAGTGAAATATATATTACTCCAACAATGAAAGAGATTGAGGAGTTAATGGAAGTAAAACCAGAGATTATAGCAATGGACGCAACAATAGCTACAAGACCTGAGGGAAAAACTCTTGATGAGTTTTTTAAAGAAGTAAAAGAAAAATATCCAAATCAGTTATTTATGGCAGACTGTTCTACGGTTGAAGAAGCATTTCATGCTGATGAGTTGGGGTTTGACTTTATTGGAACAACAATGGTTGGATATACACCACAAAGTAAAGGTGATAAGATAGAAGCTAATGACTTTGAAATTTTAAAGAAAATAGTTTCAAATGTAAAACACAAAGTAATTGCAGAAGGCAATATTAATACACCACAAAAAGCAAGACGAGTTATTGAGCTTGGTGCATATAGTGTTGTAGTTGGTTCTATTATAACAAGACCACAGTTAATTACTAAGTCTTTCGTAGAAGAAATGGAAAAAAATAATTATTAAAAATAAAGAAAAATAAGATGTGCGAATGGCACAAGAAAGAGGTTAATTATGAGAAATCTTGATAAGTATAAGGGAGTTATTCCAGCATTTTACGCATGTTATGATGAAAATGGAGAGATTAGTCCAAAGGCAGTTCAGGACTTAACACAGTTCTTTGTTGATAAAGGGGTAAAGGGTGTATATGTTAATGGTTCATCAGGAGAATGTATATACCAGAGTGTACAAGACCGTAAGATTGTTCTTGAAAATGTAATGAAAGTCGCAAAGGGAAAACTTACAGTAATATCTCACGTAGCTTGCAACAATACAAAGGACAGTGAAGAACTTGCAAGACACGCAGAAAGTCTTGGTGTAGATGCAATTGCAGCAATTCCTCCAATATATTTTCATTTGCCAGAATATTCAATTGCACAGTATTGGAATGACATTAGTGCAGCAGCACCAAATACTGATTTTATAATTTATAACATTCCACAGCTTGCAGGTGTTGCACTTACACAAGGACTTTTTGCTGAAATGAGAAAAAATCCTAGAGTAATTGGTGTTAAAAATTCATCAATGCCAGTTCAAGATATTCAGATGTTTAAGCAGGCAGCAGGTGATGATTACATTATATTCAATGGACCAGATGAACAGTTTATGAGTGGTCGTGTAATCGGTGCTGAGGGTGCTATCGGTGGAACTTATGGTGTAATGCCTGAATTATATTTAAAGCTTGATGAATATGTAAAAAAGGGCGACATGGAAAATGCAAGACAGATACAGTACGCATGTGATGCTATTATCTATAAGATGTGTTCAGCACATGGAAATATGTATGCTGTAATCAAAGCTATTTTAAAGAAAAATGAAGGCTTAGAGCTTGGCGGAGTTAGAAAGCCACTTACAGATATTACTAAGGAAGATATGGCTATTGTTGATGAAGCAGCAAAGATGATAACAGATGCTAAAGAAAAGTTTCTTTAATTAGATATTTTAAGTAGGTTATAAACTTTTATGGAGAATGACTATAATTAAAAGTAAAAAAGCTATGTGGTTGTCGCACAAATATTCCTTGTTGCGACAGTCACAGGCTAATATAAAATTATGTATTTAGGGAAAATAATTTTGAGAGGTAGGCTTTTAAAATGAAAAGTTAGTAGTAAAAACAGGAGGGATAACGTATGCAGGGTTTTACATATATTGATTTGGCAATACTGATTGTCTATCTGGCAGCAGTATTATTTGCAGGGCTTCACTTTGCAAAAAAGGAAATGACGGGTAAGGAATATTTTAAGGGTGATGGAACAGTGCCTTGGTGGGTTACATCAGTTTCTATATTTGCCACACTGTTAAGTCCTATTTCATTCTTGTCATTAGCAGGTAACTCATATGCAGGAACTTGGATTATGTGGTTTGCACAGCTTGGTATGCTTCTTGCAATTCCACTTACAATAAAATTCTTTCTTCCTATCTATAGTAAGCTTGATATTGATACAGCTTACCATTATCTTGAACTTAGATTTGGAAGTAAGGGACTTCGAGTTCTTGGCGCAGTAATGTTTATTATTTATCAGATTGGACGTATGTCTATTATTATGTATCTTCCATGTATGGTACTTGGAAGTCTTACAGGAATAAGTGTAAATGTACTTATTATAATTATGGGTATTATAGCAATTATCTACTCATATACAGGTGGACTTAAATCAGTACTTTGGACAGATTTTATTCAAGGTTCAGTATTATTAATTGGTGTAACATTTGCACTCATTTATTTACTTGCTCATTTAGACGGAGGAATTGGAGCAATCTTCACAGCATTTGCAACAGAACACAAATTCCTTGCAGTTGACCAGCCTATATTTAATCCTAATATATTAAAAGACAGTGTATTTATTATGATTGTTGGTGCTGGTTTTAATACAATGAGTTCTTATGTATCAAGTCAAGATATTGTTCAACGTTTTACAACAACAACAGATACAAAGAAGCTTAATAAGATGATGCTTACAAATGGTGCATTATCAATATTTATAGCAACAGTATTTTATCTTATTGGTACAGGCTTATATGTATTTTATAAGCAGAACGCACTTCCACCAGCAGCCGCACAAGACCAGATATTTGCTTCTTATATAGCATTTGAACTTCCAGTTGGTGTTACAGGACTTTTACTTGCAGCTATTTATGCAGCAGCTCAATCAACACTTTCAACAGGTCTTAATTCAGTAGCTTCAAGCTGGACGCTTGATATTCAAGCAAGACTTACAAAGAAGGAGTTAAGCTTTGAAAAGCAGACAAAGATTGGTCAGATTGTATCACTTATCGTTGGTATATTTGCAATTGTAGTTGCTATGGTACTTGCAAATGGTGGTGTTAAGTCAGCTTACGAATGGTTCAATGGATTTATGGGACTTGTACTTGGTATTTTGATTGGAACATTTATACTTGGAGCATTTACAAAGGTTGCCAATACATTCGGTGCAGTTGCAGCATTTATCGCTTCATCAGGTGTAATGGTTTATATTAAATACTTCGTTCCAGCAAAGTCAGTTACAATATGGAGTTATTCTATTATATCAATTGTTGTATCATTAGTTGTTGGTATTCCTGCAAGTATTATATGGAGAAAGATAAAGAACGACAACTCAGTTCCAGCACCTAATACAACAATTTATAAAAATTAATGATTATATCAGACAAGTTCATTATTTGAGTAAAATGGACTTGTCTGTATATACATAACTTATAATAATTATTATTTGGGATAAAATTAATTGTGATAGATAAGGAGATTATTATGATTTTTGGAAATATAAATAATTTAAAAGAATATTCATTTCTTGAAGCTAAAGTTAAAAAATGTTTTGAATATGCAAAGGAGCATGACTTATTACAGTATGAAAAGGGAAGTCATGAAATAGATGGTGATAATTTATTTGTCAACATAGTAAGTTATACTACAACAACACCAGAAGAACGTTTTTGGGAAGCACATAAAAAATATCTTGATGTACATTTAATGCTTGATGGAACAGAACAGATTGATTTGAATTTTATTCAAAACATGCAGTTAAAAGAATTTGTTGAAAAAGACGATTTTCTTCCAATGGATGGAGATAAAAATTCTTCGGTTGTATTAAATAAAGGTGATTTTTTGGTATGTTATCCAAGTGACGGACATCGTACAGCAGTCAAGGCAAAAGACGAACCAGAAACAATAAAAAAAGCGATTTTTAAAGTTAAGATTGATTAAATGCAAATTGCAAGGAGGACAGACCATTTTTAGGTTTGTCCTTTTTTGCTAAATTTTTAACATAAAAGTTTAATGTTATGAAGAAATATTTTAAAATTAAATAAGACTACGAAAAGAGGTGCTTATATGGAAAAATATATATGTATAGATATTGGTGGAACTGCAATTAAGTATGGAATAATTAGTGCAGATGATACTATTTTAACAAAAAATCAGATGGATACGCAGGCGCATAAAGGTGGACCAGAAATACTTAAAAAAGTAATAAATATTGTGCAAAATGCAATTGATGAATATGGCGAAAAAATAACAGGTATATGTATTTCAACAGCAGGAATGGTTGATGACAAAAAAGGGGAAATATTTTATTCTGCACCATTAATTCCTAATTATGCAGGAACACAATTCAAGAAGGTGCTTGAAGAAAAATTTCACATTCCATGTGAAGTTGAAAATGATGTAAAGTGCGCAGGACTTGCAGAATATAAAACGGGTGCAGGCAAAAATAGCAGTATTATGTTAATGCTTACAATAGGTACAGGTATTGGAGGCTGCATTATTATAGATGGAAAAATCTTTCATGGATTTAGCAACAGTGCGTGTGAAGTAGGTTATATGTACATGGACGGAAGCGACTATCAAACACTAGGAGCGGCAAGTATACTTACACAAAAAGTTGCTGAGTGGAAAGGTGAAAGTAAAGATAATTGGAATGGTTATCGTATATTTGAAGAAGCTAAAAATGGTGATGAGCTATGTAATCGTGCCATAGATGAAATGTCAGAAGCAATTGCAAAAGGTATTGCAAATATATGTTGTGTAATTAATCCAGAAGTTGTTGTGTTAGGCGGTGGAATAATGGCACAAGAAGAATTTTTAAAAGATAAGATTGAAAATGGTGTTAAAAAATATCTCGTATCAAGTATAGAAAAAAATACGACAATTAAATTTGCAAAGCATAGAAATGACGCAGGAATACTCGGAGCATATTATAATTTTTGTAATAAACATAGTAAGTAATTTTTGTGATTTTAATAACAACATTTAATATTATTTTTGGTATTATATAGATATATTGATGGTTTAAAAGAAAGAACAAACTTATGGGTTTTTAAATTAAAAAATACAAAAATTATTTTTATAAGGAGTAGTTAGCTATGGAGTACTATGTAAAATCAGTTATACCAATTATTCAATCTAATTATGATAAGTTCACAACAGTAGAAAAGACAGTTGCAGATTTTTTTATTGAAAATGGAGATACAACAGATTTGTCAATTAAGACGGTTTCAGAGCATTTGTTTGTGTCAAAGGCTTCTATTGTAAGATTTGCAAAAAAGTGTGGTTTTCAAGGTTACAAGGAATTTGTATATCAGTATCAACAGACATTTAAGCAGAAAAAAGAGCCTATAACAGACAATACTAGAACAGTATTGTATACATATCAAGAGTTGTTAAATCAAGCATATAGTCTTATTAATGAAGCACAGATTGTAAGGGTTGCAAGATACTTAAATCAAGCAGAGCGTGTATTTGTCTGTGGCAAGGGAAGTTCAGGTCTTGCAGCAGAAGAAATGGAACTTAGATTTATGAGAATTGGCGTAGATATTCATTCGCTAACTGACTCCGATATGATGAGAATGCAGGCAGTATTTCAAAATAGAAGAAATCTTGTATTTGGGTTTAGTTTAAGTGGTGAGAAAAAAGGTGTGTTGTATTTACTTCGTGAAGCATATAAAAAGGGTGCAACAACTGTGCTGTTTACGTCTAATAATAGAGATGAGTATAAAGACTTTTGCACAGAAGTAGTACTTCTTCCATCACTTAAACATCTTAATCATGGAAATGTCATTTCTCCACAATTTCCAATACTTGTAATACTCGATATTGTGTATGAGTATTTTGTAAAAATGGACAAGTATGAAAGAGAAGAAATGCACGATAGTACACTTGTGGCACTTGAGGAAAGTGAAAAGAAATATTTGCACGAAGATTATGTGCAGGAATGGAGATAGTTATGGTTATTGATAATGTTTTAGTTTATACAGAAAATAAAGAGTTTGTTAAAGGCGGTATTGTCTTAGAAAATGATACTATTAAAAGTGTATATAAAGATGGTGAAAAACCACAAGTTGATAATGATAAAGTGATAGATGGAAATGGTGCATTTGCAATTCCTGGACTTATTGATTTACATTTTCATGGTTGTAAGGGTGATGATTTTTGTGACGCAAGTAAAGAAGCAATTGAACACATTGCAAAATATGAGTGTTCAGTCGGTGTTACATCAATTGCACCAGCTACTATGACACTACCAGTAGCAGAGCTTGAAAATGTATTAAAAACGGCAGCAGAGTATAACGAAACTTTACATGGAAGTGATTGCGCTGACCTTATTGGAGTAAATATGGAAGGCCCATTTATAAGCAAAGTTAAAAAAGGTGCGCAAGACGAAAGAAATATCATTCCATGTAACGAACAGGTGCTTGAAAGATTTTTAAAGGCTTCAAATGGACTTGTAAAATTTATTGGAATAGCACCAGAAGAAAGTGACAATTCTATTGAATTTATTAAAAATGTCAAGGATAAAGTTAATGTGTCGTTAGCGCATACTAACTCTGATTATGACACAGCAATGAAAGCATTTGCGGCAGGTGCAAATCACGCAGTTCACCTTTACAATGCAATGCCACCATTTACACATAGAGCGTCTGGAGTTGTAGGGGCAGTATCAGATAGTGAAAATGTTATGGCAGAAATAATATGTGATGGTATACACATTCACCCAAGTGTTGTAAGAGCGACATTTAAAATGATGAGTGCTGACAGAATGATACTTATTAGTGATAGTATGAGAGCGACAGGTATGCCTGATGGCACATATACGTTGGGTGGTCTTGATGTAAATGTAGTTGGCAAACGTGCAACACTTGTGTCAGATGGAGCAATAGCTGGTTCAGTTACTAATCTTATGGATTGTATGAGAACTGTTGTAAAGGATATGAACATACCACTAGAAACAGCCGTTGGCTGTGCCACAATTAATCCGGCTAAAAGTTTAGGTGTGTATGATAAGTACGGTTCAATTAGTGTAGGAAAAAAAGCTAATGTGGTGCTTTTAGGAAGTGAACTTGAGTTGAAGATGGTTGTTAAAGACGGTGAGATAGTTGTGAAGAATTTTTAATGTAAAAAGGTAATTAGTAGTATATTGTTAGCAAATAAAGTATATATTGCCACTTGTTTTTTGACAATATATAATTATGTTATTTGATGAATTTATATAAATATATATTAATATTTTTTATAAAATGTATATAAGCAAGCACTACATTTCAAAATAATGAATAGTAGTACTTGCTTAATATTATACCACTATAAAGCTTAGAGAATTTTAAAAATTTATAAAAACTAAACTATACTCATAAACCATTCAACTGTTTTTGGGTCGTGGTGTGAGAAGAATAAGCTGTTTCCAGTGTCGAGTGCTTCAAGGCTCGCCATCTCATTACGATTTAAAGTAAAGTCAAATACATTAAAGTTTTCTTTCATACGTTCTTTATGCACTGACTTAGGAATTACAACAACACCGCTTTGAATAAGAAATCTAAGAGCTACTTGAGCAGGTGTTTTTCCATAAGTTTTACCAATCTCAATAAGTTCTTTAGTGTTAAAATAATCATTTCTTCCTTCAGCAAATGGACCCCATGACATTATTTGTGTATTGTTCTTTGTCATGTATTCTTTTGCAACCTTTTGTTGTTGGAAAATATGAGTTTCTACCTGATTTACGGCTGGTTTAATTTCTGAAAAATGAACTATATCAAGGTATCTGTCTGGGTAGAAATTAGATACTCCAATTGCTCTTACCTTTCCAGCTTTGTAAGCTTCTTCCATAGCTCTATAACTTCCATAATAATCACCAAATGGTTGATGAATAAGAAGTAAATCTATATAATTTGTTTTAAGTTTTTTAAGTGATTTATTTATAGAAGCCTTAGCTTTTTCATAGCCTGCATTTGTAATCCAAATTTTTGTTGTAATAAAAAGTTCTTCTCTAGGAAGTCCACATTTTTCAATAGCATTTCCAACGCCTTCTTCATTTCCGTAGGCTTGTGCTGTGTCAATGCTTCTATAACCAGTTTTGATAGCTTCAAGTACGGATTTTTCTGTATCAGCAGGCGGTGTTTGATATACTCCATATCCTAATACAGGCATTTTAACTCCATTATTGAGTGTAACATATTCCATTATAAACTCCTTTCCAATACTATCTAATTAACAAATTTAGCTTATAAGAATTAAGAAAAAATTAGATAGTGATATTAAGCTGATTTTTATTATGATTACATTTTACATACATTTAATTAAAATGTACAATGTCAATTATGAAATCTACTATTCATAAAATGAATACTGAAACAAAAAAAGAAGATATAATAAATTTGCATTTTGAAAGATAAAATACGTTAAAGGTAGTTTATTGGCTGGTAAGACAAAGTGATGAATATTGAATAGTGAAAAAATATATAATAAAAATTTCACGAACATTTTATGCTACTTTAACAATAATTTGTTATAATATTGTTGAATTATTATGTATAGGCTACTTAGTTTTGAAATTAGTAAACATTATTTTTATATTAATATATGTAGCCTAGAAATGAGGAAATAATGGATAACGTAGTGAATATTACAAATGTAGGAAATCAAGAAGATGATATAAAAGAAACTGGAATTATTGTTGAAGAAGAAAGTCAGTACATACATGTAACTGAATTAGTTCCAGCTACTAGAGTACTTGGTGACAATATGGAAACAGTTGCCATAATGACAGAACAATTTGAACAAGTAATAGACCCAATATTAAAAATGTATAGTGCGGCAGTAAGTGAAGCAACGTCAAGAATAGAGATAATAAAAGACGAATTTAGATATAGAAAAAAGAGATGTCCTATTCATCATATTGATACAAGAATTAAGTCATCAAGAAGTATATTAGGAAAGTTAAGAAAGAAAAATCTTGATTTATCAATAAATGCAGCTTGCAATAATATTTTTGATATTGCAGGTATAAGAGTAGTGTGTCCTTATATAAAGGATGTATATGAAATAAGAGATAGAATATTAGCACAAGACGATATACAAATAATGAATATAAAAGATTATATTGAGCAACCTAAAAATAATGGATATAGAAGTTTACACATGGTAATAAGAGTACCTATTTATTTTATGAATAAAAAACAAATGGTACCAGTTGAAATACAGATAAGAACACTGGCAATGGACTTATGGGCAAGCCTAGAACATGATATAATGTACAAAGCCATAGGCAACGCCGGCTACGACTTCTCCGAACAACTCTTAGAATGTAGCAAACTAATCTACAAAGCTGAAGACCAAATGGAGAAGATGAATGAAATGTTAGAAGAATAAAATATAAAAACCCCCAAATTCTCCTTGAAATCATAATATTTATATGATAATATAGTGATACTTAGGTTAATATAATAAAAGCAAAGAAAGAGACTTCTTCTCATGGAACTTGACAGGAAAGTAATGCCATCGACTGAGAGCATACACAAGGAATTGAAAAGCGGAACACTCTGGAGCTGAACTGCTGAAGCATAGTAATCGTGTCTAGGCAGTTACGTTACACGCGTTAAGTGATAAAGATAATAGTCAAAAGTTTAGAATAAGCTTTTAAATCGACTATTAATGCGGGTGGTACCGTGGATAATTAGATTATTCGCCCCGGAATACATTGATTGTGTATTCTGGGGCTTTTTATTTATGTATGTGATAACATGACAAATTCGCAGAGCGTGTTTCCCATAGTTTATTATATTAACAAAACACACAAGCAGAAAACTGCAAAAAAATGGAGGAAGATATGTATAGAGATGTCACACTTAATAATGTCAGTGAAAATGATATTGGTAAAGAATTAAAAGTTGCTGGTTGGGTTGAAAATATTCGTGACCACGGCGGCGTTTCATTTATTGATTTAAGAGATATGTATGGAGTATTACAGGTAGTAATTCGTAACACAGATTTACTTCATGGAATTAAGAAAGAAGAATGTATCTCAATCGAAGGTATCGTAGAAAAGAGAGATGAAGAAACATACAATCCTAAAATTCCATCAGGAACAATCGAGCTTGAAGCAAAGACAATTACTGTACTTGGTGAAGTATATCAACAGCTTCCATTTGAAGTAATGACTTCAAAGGAAGTAAGAGAAGATGTACGTTTAAAGTACAGATATCTTGATTTAAGAAATGAAAAAGTTAAAGATAACATTTTATTTAGGTCAAAGGTAATTACATTCCTTCGTCAGAAAATGTCAGACATGGGCTTTATGGAAATTCAGACACCAATCCTTTGTGCTTCATCACCAGAAGGCGCAAGAGATTACATCGTTCCATCAAGAAAGTATAAGGGAAAGTTCTATGCACTTCCACAAGCACCACAGCAGTACAAACAGCTTCTTATGGTATCTGGAATTGATAAATATTTCCAGATTGCACCATGCTTTAGAGATGAAGACGCAAGAGCTGACCGTTCACCAGGAGAATTTTATCAGTTGGACTTTGAAATGAGCTTTGCTACACAAGAAGACGTATTTAGAGTAGGTGAAGAAGTTCTTACAGCAACATTTGAAAAGTTTGCACCAGAAGGTTTTGAAGTTACCAAAGCTCCTTACCCAATTATCAGCTATAAGCAGGCTATGCTTGAGTTTGGTACAGACAAGCCAGACCTTAGAAACCCACTTAGAATTATAGATGTTACAGAATTTTTCCAAAGATGTACATTTAAGCCATTCGTTGGAAAGACTGTAAGAGCTGTAAAGGTTCACAATAAGATGTCAAAGGGCTTCCATGAAAAGTTATTAAAGTTCGCTACAAGCATTGGTATGGGTGGTTTAGGATATCTTGAAGTACTTGAAGATTTATCTTACAAAGGACCTATTGACAAGTTCATTCCAGATGAGATGAAGAAAGAATTTCTTGAACTTGCTGGTCTTGAAGCAGGAGATACTATTTTCTTTATGGCAGATAAGGAAGATAGAGCCGCTTACTATGCAGGTATGATAAGAACAGAATTAGGTGAAAAGCTTGACCTTATTGAAAAGAACGCATATAGATTCTGTTATGTAAATGACTTCCCAATGTTTGAAAAAGACCCAGAAACAAAGAAGATTGGCTTTACTCACAATCCATTCTCTATGCCACAGGGCGGTCTTGACGCATTAAATAACATGGACCCACTTGATATTCTTGCCTACCAGTATGATATTGTATGCAATGGTATAGAATTGTCATCAGGTGCAGTAAGAAACCACGATATGAAGATAATGGTTAAGGCATTTGAAATTGCAGGTTATGACGAAGAAGTATTAAAAGAAAAGTTCGGCGCATTATACAATGCGTTCCAGTTCGGTGCACCACCACACGCAGGTATGGCTCCGGGTGTAGACCGTATGATAATGCTTCTTAGAAATGAAGAAAATATTCGTGAAGTTATTCCATTCCCTATGAGTGGTACAGCACAAGACCTTATGTGTGGTGCTCCTAACGAAGTAACAGAACAGCAGTTAAGAGAAGTTCATATTAAGGTAAGAGATTAATAATATCAAGTAAGTTCCCACTTATATTAATAAAAAAGTGTAGGTGGGAACGGATATTAAGCTTTTATGATAAATAGTCATTTTTAGCTGTAAAAAGTTAATTATGAATTAGATTAAAATATATAGAATAGAAAGGTGGCAGTTATGGCAAACGTGATAAGTGATGAAACAATAGAATACGTTGGCATTTTAGCAAAGCTTGAACTTTCTGATGAAGAAAAAGAAGCTGCCAAAAGCGATATGGCAAGAATGTTAGACCATATTGATAAATTAAGTGAGCTTGATACAACAGGTGTTGAGCCTATGTCACACGTTTTCCCTGTAAATAATGTATTTAGAGAAGATGTAGTAACAAATGGTGATGACAGTGAAAATATATTAAGCAATGCACCAGAAAGCAAAGACTCTGCCTTTGTAGTTCCAAAGACAGTTGATTAATAATTATACAAGAAAGGAAATGCTATGGATTTATTGAATTTGACGGCTGTAGAACTTGGCAAGGAAATTAAAGCAGGTAATACAACAGCAGTAGAAGCAATGGAAGCTGTAATAGCTCAGATTGAAAAGACAGAAGATAATCTGAACTGTTATGTAACATTTGATAAAGAGAAAGCATTAGAAAATGCTAAGAAAGCAGACGAAGCTATTAAAGCAGGAAAATTAAGTGGCGCACTTGCAGGTGTTCCAGTTGCAATAAAAGATAATATGTGTACTAAGGGTATGCTTACAACTTGTTCTTCAAAGATACTTGAAAATTTCGTACCTACATTTTCATCAGAAGCAGTAGTAAAGCTTGAAGAAGCAGGTGCAGTTATAATTGGAAAGACTAATATGGACGAATTTGCGATGGGTTCAACAACTGAAACTTCTGCTTATGGGGTTACAAAAAACCCTCGTAATCCTGAACATGTTCCGGGTGGTTCATCAGGTGGTTCAGCGGCTGCTGTTGCAGCAAATGAATGTTTCTTTGCATTAGGTTCAGATACTGGTGGTTCTATAAGACAACCAGCTTCTTACTGTGGTGTTGTAGGAATGAAGCCTACTTATGGAACAGTGTCACGTTACGGCCTTATTGCTTATGGTTCATCACTTGACCAGATTGGACCACTTTGTAAAGATGTAACAGACTGTGCAACTATTATGGAAATAATTGCGTCACACGATGAAAAGGACTCTACATCAATAAAGAGAGATGATACTGATTTTACATCTGCACTTGTAGACGATGTTAAGGGCTTAAAGATTGGTATTCCAAGAGATTACTTTGGTGATGGTCTTGACCCACAGGTAAAAGAGGCTGTATTAAATGCAGCTAAACAGCTTGAAGCTAAGGGTGCGATTGTAGAAGAATTTGACTTAAGTCTTGTTGACTATGCAATTCCAACATACTATACAATTGCGGCAGCAGAAGCAAGCTCAAACCTTGAAAGATTTGACGGTGTTAAGTATGGCTACAGAGCAAAGAATTATGACGGTCTTCATGATATGTACAAAAAGACTCGTTCAGAGGGCTTTGGTGCAGAAGTTAAGAGAAGAATTATGTTAGGCTCATTTGTATTAAGCTCTGGATATTATGATGCTTACTACCTTAAAGCATTAAGAGTTAAGGCTCTTATTAAAAAAGCATTTGATGAAGCATTTGAAAAGTATGATGTAATCTTAGGACCAGTTGCACCAACAACAGCACCTAAGCTTGGCTCATCACTTTCAGACCCAATTAAGATGTACTTATCAGATATCTATACTATTTCACTTAACCTTGCAGGACTTCCAGGCTTAAGCCTTCCTTGTGGTCAAGATGAAAATGGTCTTCCAATCGGTGTACAGTTAATTGGTGACTGCTTCAAGGAGAAAAATCTTATTCGTGCAGGTTACGCATTAGAGCAGGCACAGAAAGGTGGGGTACAGTAATATGGCAAAACAATATGAAACAGTCATCGGTCTTGAGGTTCATGTAGAGCTTGCTACAAAGACAAAGATATTCTGTGGTTGTTCAACAGCATTTGGCGGAGCACCTAATACACATACTTGTCCAGTTTGTACAGGTATGCCGGGTTCATTGCCAGTTCTTAACAAAAAGGTTGTTGAATATGCTACAGCAGTTGGTCTTGCTACTAACTGTACAATAACACAAAATTGTAAGTTTGATAGAAAGAATTACTTCTATCCAGATAATGCACAGAATTATCAGATTTCACAGCTTTATCTTCCAATTTGTAGAAATGGTCACGTTGATATTGAATTAGAAGATGGAACTACTAAACAAATTAGAATACATGAAATTCACATGGAAGAAGACGCAGGTAAACTTGTACATGACGACTGGGAAGATGTGTCTTTAGTAGATTACAACCGTTCAGGTGTTCCACTTATCGAAATTGTATCAGAACCAGATATGAGAAGTGCGCAGGAAGTTATTGCTTATCTTGATAAGCTTAGACTTATTGTTCAGTATCTTGGTGTATCTGACTGTAAGTTACAAGAAGGTTCAATGAGAGCCGATGTCAATCTTTCAGTAAGAGAAGTAGGTTCAACAGAATTTGGAACAAGAACTGAAACTAAGAATCTTAACTCATTTAGTGCTATTTCAAGATGTATTGAAAATGAAATCGCAAGACAGATTGATTTATTAGAGTCAGGACAAAAGGTTATTCAGGAAACAAGAAGATGGGATGACAACAAGGAATATTCTTATGCTATGCGTTCAAAAGAAGATGCACAGGATTATAGATATTTCCCAGACCCAGACCTTGTACCTGTAAGTATTAGCGATGAATGGCTTGAAAGCATAAGAGCTAATCAACCAGAATTTAAGTCTGAGAAAATGAAAAGATATAAAGAAGAATTTGGTATTCCAGATTATGACATTAATATTATTACAGACAGTAAGAAACTTGCAGACATATTTGAAGCCACAACAGCAATATGCAATAAGCCTAAGAAAGTATCTAACTGGATTATGGGCGAAACTATGCGTTTGTTAAAGGAAAAAGATATGGATGTTACTGATATATCATTCTCACCAGAAAACCTTGCTAAGTTAATTGAACTTGTAGAAGCAGGTTCTATTAATAATTCAGTTGCAAAGGAAGTATTTGCAAAGGTATTTGATGAAGATATTGACCCAGATAAGTACATTGAAGAAAATGGACTTAAGCAGGTAAATGATGAAGGTGCGTTGAAGGCTACAGTAGAAAAAGTAATTGCTGATAACCCACAGTCTGTTGAAGATTATAGAAATGGTAAGAAGCAGGCTATAGGCTATCTTGTTGGTCAGACAATGAAAGCCATGCAGGGTAAAGCTAATCCAGGTATGGTAAATAAGTTATTACAAGAATTGTTATAATTAAAATTATGTTATAAAAGGAGTTGTCACAAAGATGTATTTGTAATGTATAGAAAAATTAGTAAGCTATATATTTATAAATTTTCTGATTGTGACAACTCCTATTTTTTATTTATGCAGACAACAAGTCAAAGTCTTTGTTTACAAAAGACGTTAGAGATTATTGTGATAAATTGGCGATTATTAAAATAACTTAAGAAACGTGTTCTGTATAGTTTATAACAACATCTGTTTTATTTAAAAGTGAAAATAATTTGTAATTAATATTAATTATAAGAAAGGAGTATTTATGAATAGTAGTGATTTTAAAATAGAAGTTCCAGTATTTAAGGATAATAAAGTTGATATTACAGAGTTTGGTGCTGTAAAAAATAACAGTAGTATTGAAGCAAGTAAAAACAATGCTAAGGCTATCAACAGTGCTATGGAAAAAATAGCTTCTCTTGGTGGAGGAACAGTTGTAATCCCTGATGGAATGTGGATAACAGGGCCTATAACATTTAAGAGTAATGTACGACTTTATCTTGAAAGCCAAGCAGTACTTAAGTTTTCAAAAAATATAGAAGAATATCCACTTATTCTTACTAATTATGAAGGGCAAGAGTGTATAAGAACTGTATCTCCAATTACTGCTGATGGTGTGGAAAATATTGCAATAAGCGGTTTTGGTGTAATAGATGGAAGCGGTGATTTGTGGCGACCTATTAAGCAATTCAAATTAACAGAAAAACAGTGGAACAAGCTTAAAGAAAAGAGCAGTTACATTATTGAAACAAAAGAAGGTGGAATATGGTTTCCAACCGAGTCAGCATTTGCAGGAAATGAAAAGAATATCCAAAAGAGTGAAGCTGACGCACTTAAAAAGGCTGAAAATTACTATGATTTTTATAGACCAGTAATGGTAAGTCTTAAAAACTGTGATAAAGTACTTCTTGAAAATGCAACTTTTATGAACTCTCCAGCATGGAATATCCACCCATTTTTCTGCACTAACCTTACAGTAAAGGGAATACATGTAAATAATCCATATCATGCACAAAATGGTGATGGCATAGATATTGAATCTTGTAATGGTGTACATGTATATGACTGTGTATTTGAAACAGGTGACGATGCAATCTGTATGAAAGCTGGAAAGAACGCAGAAGCAAGAACGTTTGAAGGTCCATGTGAAAATGTCTATATACATAATTGTATTGTAAATGAAGGGCATGGTGGCTTTGTTGTAGGTAGTGAAATGTCAAGAGGTGTAAGACATATTCTCGTAGAAGATTGTACATTTCTTGGCACAGATGTCGGCGTAAGATTTAAGAGCGCACTTGGACGAGGTGGCGTTGTAGAGGACATAGACATTAAAAATATTAATATGTTAAATATAAAAAATGAAGCAATAATAATGTCAATGACATATGTTTTAAACTCCCTTAACAGAAATGAAGAAACTCCAGAAGTAAATGAAGACGATGTTCCATTTTTTAAGAATATAAGATTTGATAATATAAGCTGTATGGGAGCTGATATTGCAGTAAAGGTAGAACCATTAAATGACAGACCAGATACAATAAGCAATATATTTATCAAAAATTCCTATTTTAAGGCAGAGCATGAAAATAAGTTTGCGCCAGAAGTTATAGTGTGTGAAGATACAACTTTTGATATAGTTTAATACCACTATCAACTTTTTTTAATAAATTTTTATTAAGATAGTAGTATTATATATAAATGCACCATTTAAAGAACAATTAACTATATTTGTATGACAACAGCGAACACACTTGTTCGATGATGGCATACAAATATAGTGGATTGTACTTTCACTGGTGTGTGTTTTCTTTATATGATACTGATATCGTTTATAAAACTAAAAATATAAACTAGGATAATAAAAGTATTGCTTTTGAAAAAATGCTGTTGTATAATTTAACTGTCGTTTTGCTATTGTTTGTTTATATATAGTTATTACGACTAAAGATTGTAAGTTTGTTAATATGTAGATACAATATTTGTTATATTCAAGTATTTATAGAATATTAACAGTGAATTAAAGGGTTGTTGTGGCAAAAGTGTTAAAATTAACTAATTTTCTGCGACAACCTTTTTGAAAATTTCTTGTTTATAACGCATTTTAAAGCACATTGAAGAAAAAATATTTTGAAATGAGGTAAATGATGAATAAGTATTCTGACAACATGAATATCAATGCAGAAGATGAACTTCACGACGAATGTGGAGTTTTTGGTGCGTATGATTTTGATGGCGGTGACGTTGCATCAACTATTTATTATGGTTTATTCGCATTACAGCACAGAGGTCAGGAAAGCTGTGGTATAGCTGTTAGTGACACAGATGGTCCTAAGGGTAAAGTTCTTTCTTATAAAGATATGGGACTTGTTAATGAAGTGTTTGACGCAGAAAAGCTAGAAAAGCTTAATGGTAATATCGGTGTTGGTCATGTAAGATATTCCACAGCAGGTAGTAGTGTAAGAGAAAATGCACAACCATTAGTACTTAACTATGTAAAAGGTACTCTTGGGATGGCACACAATGGTAATCTTATCAATGCTTTAGAGTTAAGACAAGAGTTGTCTTACACAGGAGCTATTTTCCAGACTACTATTGATTCAGAAGTTATAGCTTACCTTATAGCAAGGGAAAGACTAAAAACTAACACAGTAGAAGCAGCAGTTAAGAATTCTATGGAAAAGATTAAAGGTGCTTATTCATTGATTGTTATGAGTCCTAGAAAGCTTATCGGTGCAAGAGACCCATTTGGCTTTAAGCCACTTTGCATTGGTAAGAGAGATAATACATATTTCCTTTCTTCAGAAACTTGCGCTCTTGATACAGTAGGAGCAGAGTTTGTAAGAGATGTACTTCCGGGAGAAGTTGTAACAATTACTCATAATGGTATTCAGTCTGATACTACACTTTGTCAGAAAAATACAGCAAGGTGTATCTTTGAATATATTTATTTTGCAAGACCAGACAGTAAGATTGATGGTATGGGAGTATATGAGTCGAGAATTAATGCAGGTAGAATACTTGCAAAGACTCACCCGGTAGAAGCTGACTTAGTAGTAGGTGTTCCAGAGTCAGGAAATGCAGCTGCTCTTGGATATTCGCTTGAGTCAGGTATTCCTTATGGCAACGCATTTATTAAAAATAATTATGTCGGAAGAACATTTATTAAACCTAAGCAGGAGCAAAGAGAGTCAAGTGTTAAGGTTAAGCTTAATGTTCTTAGTGATGTAGTTAAGGGAAAACGAGTTATTATGATTGATGACTCAATTGTAAGGGGAACTACAAGTGCAAGAATTGTTTCACTTCTTAAACAGGCAGGGGCTAGTGAAGTCCATGTAAGAATTAGTTCACCACCATTTCTTCACCCTTGTTATTTTGGAACAGATATTCCATCAGAAGACCAACTTATTGCTTCAGGTAATACAGTTGAAGAAATATGTAAAATTATAGGCGCAGACTCGCTAGGTTATCTTGGAACTGATAAGCTAAGTGAGATGATTTGTGGCGGTACAGGATATTGTGACGCTTGTTTCACAGGTAACTACCCAATTGAACCACCTACTGAAGATATCAGAGGAGAGATGGGGTAAATTTAGTTAATTACAGTCTTATATTTTGATATTTAATGCGCTGAGTAATATTTTTAGGAATACAATCAAGTTTCAAAGTTTTTAACACTATTAAAAAGTAATAATTAAAGTTAATATATCATCCTAATATCTGTATAAGATTGTAAATATAAATATCATATTATCATCAAAACATCAGATAAGGACTAACTGTTAAGTGTGTAAATATATGAAAATATGTATTAAACATAAATAAAAGTGGACATATAACTTTTTGTTTGTGGCTTAATAGTAGGTTTCAAGCCTGAGTGACTGCTACTATCGAAAGATATGTTGTAGATATGAACTATGTTAGATAGTAAGGTAAAAACACACCTTTAGATGTAATCTTCAGTTTGAAGCTCTGTGAGTGCCAACCAAGAAACAATGCTAATGTCCTGCATTGATAACAGGGAAACACATATTCTCTATCTGACATTGGCAAGAAGAGAAATGCTCCGAAAGAAAGGTGTCAGAAATGACAAATTATGCTTTTGTATTAGACGCTAATGGAAAACAATTAGCACTTACAAAAGAACAAAAAGCATTGTTTCTAATTCGTAAAAAACGTGCGACATTGGTTAATAAATATCCAATGGTAATACAACTTAATATAACAATTCCAAATGGTGGAGATACAGCTAATAAACGAATTGATTGGAATATTGAAAAATCACATAGCAATGCTGCTATTTGTATTACCGACTTGCAACCAGATGTATATGAAATTAAAGAGTGGATAATAAAACCAATGCGTAGACAAAGTAAAGCTAAGACAGATAATGTTTTAGGAATTAAACATAGAGATTTAGTTGAATATACATTTAAAAATGGAGAAACGCATAAAGGTTATGTAACCGCGTTATATCCAAATCAAAATGCTTTAAATTTCCAAAGTCCAACGAAGCATTGTAAAAAAGTAAATGCTAAGAAATGTAAATTACTTTGGAAATATAATAAAATTTATTGGCTTGAATGTGTATCTTAAATATACATTTGAGTATACATAATTATATTATTATATGGAGGAAATTAAAATGCAGGAATTTAAACCATTCAAAGAAGGTAAAGTAAGAGAAGTATATGATAACGGTGACAGTCTTATCTTAGTGGCTACTGATAGAATATCAGCATTTGACCATATTTTAAAGAATAAGATTACAGACAAAGGTGCTATCTTAACACAGATGTCTAAGTTTTGGTTTGATTATACAAAAGACATTGTGAATAATCACATGATTTCTGTAGATGTAAAGGATATGCCTGAATTTTTCCAAACAGAAAAGTACGATGGAAATAGCATGATGTGTAAGAAGCTTGAAATGCTTCCTATTGAATGTATTGTCAGAGGTTATATAACAGGTAGTGGCTGGGAAAGCTATAAAAAAGATGGTACAGTTTGTGGAATTAAATTGCCAGAAGGATTAAAAGAGTCACAAAAGTTACCAGAACCTATTTATACTCCTAGTACAAAGGCTGAACTTGGTGACCATGATGAAAATATCTCATTTGAACAAAGTGTTGAAGTATTAGAAAAGCTTCATCCTGGCAAGGGCAGAGATTACGCACAGCAGATTAAGGATTGTACAATCAAGCTTTATAAAAAGTGTGCAGAATATGCTTTAAGCAAGGGTATTATTATCGCTGATACTAAGTTTGAATTTGGTCTTGATGAAAATGGTAATGTTGTTATTGGTGATGAAATGCTTACACCAGACAGTTCAAGATTTTGGCCATTAGAAGGATATGAAGAAGGAAAGTCACAGCCATCTTATGACAAGCAGTTTGTAAGAGATTGGTTAAAGGCTAATCCAGATAGTGATTATCTTCTTCCTGATGATGTAATTGATAAGACTATTGCTAAATATAAAGAAGCTTTTGAATTGCTTACTGGAAAAGCTTTTAAGTAAAAAATTAGTTTGTGCCTGCATAAGACATTTACAATTGTTGCTTTAGCTTTTTTGTGATTGAAATTTATGCAATATATGGTATAATTATATAAACTATGAGTACGGCAGAGTTGGGCAATTATTAATAGTTGCTCTGCTCTGTTTTTTTATGTGAATAAGGAGTTAAAGTCTGTGCTTGCACAAGATTAGAGACTGTTGTAAAAATATAAGAAATTCGCAAAGTATGTTTCTTATATTCAAGTCATGGTTAATATTAATTAAGGGAGAAAAAAATGATTAGGAGAAAATACTTGAAGCAAGTAATGGCATTTGCTACGGCAATAAGTATGGTGTTGCCACAAACTGCCGTTTATGCCGAAGATATGTCGGCGCAACAAAGTAACGTAGAACAGACAGCGCAGGAACAAAATGAGCCTGTTAATACTTATGATGATGACTTTTTAAAGAGTCTTCCTACACCAAAGACGGGTTATCTTGATGTAGAAGATGACAATATCGGCTTACCTGATATTGTAAATAAAGACGTTACAAATAATTCAACAATAGCTTATGATAGGGCAGCAACATATCCTGCTAAGTATAAAACAGAAAGTCTTCCAACAGTAAGAGACCAGGGTGGATATGGAGTATGTTGGGCATTTTCAACAATGTCTTTATTAGAGATTAACCTTTTAAAGAAGAAGTTAGTTACACAAGATATTGATTTGTCAGAATTTCATCTTGTAAATTTTACTTATGATTGTGTAGAAGACCCACTTGGTGGAAATGCTGGAGATAAAAATTCTTTTACAGCCTCAGAAGATAACAAAGTTACACAGATGGGTGGAAATGTAGAAATGGCAGTTAATTCACTTATGGACTGGGAAGGAGCAGTTGATGAAAGTGTACTTCCATATACATATGATATTGCCAGCAAAATAGATAATAGAGAGATTGATAGTTCATTAGCTTATAGTGATACAAAAGCTCATCTTCAAAGTTATTACAAAATAAATACCACTAATAAAACAGATGTTAAACAAGCTGTTACTGATTATGGAGCTGTATCAATATCATATTTTACCGATTCATCATATTCTACAAGTAAATATTTTAATAGTGCTACAGCAGGTTATTATTGTTATGATAATACTGGTCATAATCATGCAGTTACAATTGTAGGTTGGGATGATAATTATTCAGCAGATAATTTTGTCAATAAGCCAGAAGGCGACGGTGCTTGGATTGTAAGAAATAGCTGGGGAGATTATTTTGGACAAGGTGGTTATTTCTATCTTTCATATTATGATGTTAGTATATCGGGTACAGGATATGCAGTAGAAGCAGAACTAAGTGATAATTATGACAATAACTATCAGTATGATGGTACAGTGTGGTATAACTATGCAGGATATTCTACACCAAAGAATACATTTGCTAATATATTTACAGCTAAGGCTAATAATGGAAAAGCAGAAAGTATAAAAGCTGTTTCTTTTGAAACATATCAAGCAGCAAATGCAGGATATAATATAAAAATATATAAGAATCTTTCTAGCATGTCACAGCCACAAAGTGGTACACTTGTAGCTGAAAAGAGTGGAAAATTGGCATTTGACGGAGCTTATACAATTAAACTTGATACTCCAATAGATATCAATGATGGTGAGACTTTTTCAGTAGTTGTTGAACTTACAAGCGCAAATGAGGGTAGAGGTGCGTATGTAATAATGGATTATTCTTATGATGAGGGTTGGTTTACTTGTCAGTCATCAGCAAAAGCAAATCAGAGTTTTATAATGGACCCTTATGATGGTTATTGGATGGATTATGGTGCATCAACTAATTGTAATTTTAGAATAAAAGCATATACTGACAATGAAGAAGTAGTAGAAGAAGTTAAGGCTGAAAGTGTATCACTTGATAAGACACAAGTTTCATTAAAAGAGAAAGAAACAGTTAAGCTTAATGCAACAGTATTACCAGAAAATGCAGATAATAAGAATGTAAGTTATACATCATCAGACAGTACAGTTGCAACAGTTAATGATGAAGGTCTTGTAACAGCCGTTTCTGCTGGAGAGGCAATTATTACAGTAACAACTCAAGATGGAAATAAGACTGCTACATGTAAGGTTACAGTTACAAAGACGGTAGAACCACTTGCAATTACAGCTACATCACAATTATCAGGTAATAATTACATTTTTACAGCTAATGCAACAGGTGGTACACAAGATTATACATATAAGTTTATAGTATATAATCGTACAACTAATAAATGGGGACTTGTACAAGCATTTAGTAAAAATAATGTATGCTCATGGAAAAAAGGTAGTGCAGGTGTAAGAGATTTTTATGTAGATGTAAAGGATAGTGATGGAACTGTAGTAAGAAGTAAAGCAATGACAATTACTATTAATACAGTTATTGAGCCTAAGCCAGTGCTTACTGCTTCATCTTCAAGTATTAAAATAGGTGATAAGATTACATTAAAAGCTTCTGGTGGAGATGCAAATTGTACATATAAGGTTATTGTATATAATAAAAAGACTAAACAGTGGGGTAAAATTCAAGATTATAGCAAGAATACAACTATTAATTGGACAGCAGGAAGTGATGGAGACAGACAGTTCTTTGTTGACATAAAAGATGCTAATGGAAAGGTAACAAGAAGTAGCGCAACAGAAGTAAAGGTTATTTCATATACTATTAATACAAATGTTACTAGTAAAAATGGAGTATATACATTTACTGCAAATGTTCCAAATGCAAAAGGTCTTACATATAAGTTTATAGTATATAATAAAACAACTAAAAAGTGGGGACTTGTACAAAACTTTAGTAGTAAAAATGTATGTACATGGAAAGCTGGAAGTGCAGGAGATAGAGAATTTTATATTGATGTAAAAGATGCTAATGGAACAGTAACAAGAAGTTCTGCTATAAATATAAAGTAAGTATAAATTGGTATAATATAAAAAGATAGAAAAATTACAGTTTGCAATAAGCTAATTTGTTGCAAACTGTAATTTTTGCGCTATCAAGTAATATCAATAATAAGTGAGTTTTTGTTGTTTCAAAAAGGTAATTATTATATAATAAATTTGTTTAGTTTTTTTATAAAAAATTGTGAGGTAATTTATGGGATTAAAAAATATTAATAAAAAGTACAAAAATATAATAATGGGAATGGGATTAGTGTGTTCATCAGCATTGTTTACATTTTCACAAAGTCATTGTGTAATGGCAAAAGATAATATTTATAATGAAAATAATATAATAGAAGAACGTTATAATGGTGATTATTTAGCATATACATATTATGGATTTGCTAATATGGATGGTGTTTGGTATAAATTTTTAGAAGGAAGTGTAGATAATACATTCACTGGAATGGGTAACGAAGAAACGGGATTTTGTTACTTTATTAATGGTGTTCAGAGTTTTGACTATACGGGAATGGCGCAAAATGAATATGGCTGGTGGTATTATATTAATGGAGTTTTACAGTGGGACTACACAGGAATAGGTAAAAACCAATGTGGAATATGGTATTATAACAATGGCAATATAGATTTTTCATTTACAGGCAATGTGTATTTGAATGGTACATATTATAATGTTGTGAATGGAAATATAAGTACAACTCAGACTCAGATAAGCTGTTGGGGCGATAGTATGACAGCGGGAGTTGGTGCAACATCAGCTATTATTAATACAGATGATGGACAAAAGCAACTTAGTCATGCCGACTATCCTAGCGACCTTGCAGCACTTACAGGATATACAGTTAATAATTTTGGTCAACCAGGAGCTACATCTGATGAAATAGCAAAAAGTGCTAATGATTATTATTCTGAAAATATTACAAATGACATAGTATTAATAGAGATAGGAAGTAATGGTGGTTGGGATAATAATTATGATACACTTATAGACCAATATCAGTCAGTAATAGATACAGCACAATCAACAGAGTACATAGTAATTGGAGATACAGACAATCCGCTGGAGTCTGTAGACGTTAATCAAACTGAATATGTAGATGAAAATCAAACGGAATATGTTGGTCATAATGAAACGAAGTGGGAACATGCTTTATCATTAGCCTTTGGAAATCGTTTTTTTAATACAAGACTTTACTTATTAGACAATGGATTGTCAGATGTTGGACTTACTCCGACAGAAGAAGACTTAAATATGATACAAAAGGGAAATATTCCCAACGAATTAAGATATGATTGGACTCATTTTAATAATTATGGTTATTATTCAAAAGCTTTAGGTATATATAAAAAAGGTAAAGAGTTAGGTTACTGGTAAATAATTAATTAAAAACATAGCTTGATGTGGAGAGTAGTAAGTGATAAAAATACTAAAACTCAAGAATTGGTACTATTGAAAAGATAGTAATATTGTGATATAATATTTTATACTTTATTTACGCGAACAACGAGCCAGAGTCTGTGTTTGTATGAGACTTGGTGACTGTCGCAATAATAATAAACTCTTAGAGAGTGTTACACATAGTTGTACGAAGAAAGGCGGATAGTGATGAACGACAGATATCAGACACCACTTGCAGAAAGATACGCAAGTAAAGAAATGCAGTATATTTTTTCACCTGACAAGAAGTTTAAGACATGGAGAAGATTGTGGATAGCATTAGCTGAAACTGAAAAAGAGTTAGGGCTTGATATTACAGATGAGCAGATTGAAGAACTCAAAGCGAACAAAGATAATATTAATTATGAAGATGCTAAGAAAAGAGAAAAAGAAGTAAGACATGACGTTATGTCACATGTATATGCTTATGGTCTTCAATGTCCTAAGGCTAAAGGTATAATTCATCTTGGTGCAACATCTTGTTATGTAGGTGATAACACAGATATTATTGTTATGACAGAAGCTCTTAGACTTGTTCGTAAGAAACTTGTAAATGTAATTAATGAACTTGCTAAGTTTGCTGATAAATATAAGGCACAGCCAACACTTGCATTTACACATTTCCAACCAGCACAGCCAACAACAGTAGGTAAGAGAGCTACTCTTTGGCTGAATGAATTTGTTATGGACCTTGAAGACATTGATTATGTATTATCTACAATGAAGCTTTTAGGTTGTAAGGGTACTACAGGAACACAGGCTTCATTCCTTGAGCTTTTCAATGGTGACCATGAAAAGATTAAGCAGATAGATACTAAGATTGCTAATAAGATGGGATTTGATAAGTGTCACGCAGTATCAGGTCAAACTTATTCAAGAAAGGTTGATACAAGAGTTCTTAATATTCTTGCAGGAATTGCTGCAAGTGCGCATAAGATGTCTAATGATATCAGACTTTTACAACACCTTAAGGAAGTAGAAGAACCATTTGAAAAATCACAGATTGGTTCATCTGCTATGGCTTATAAGCGTAATCCAATGAGAAGTGAAAGAATTGCTTCACTTGCTGATTTTGTAATATGTGATGCTCTTAATCCTGCTATTGTATCATCTACACAGTGGTTTGAAAGAACACTTGATGACTCTGCTAACAAAAGACTTTCTATTCCAGAAGGTTTCCTTGCAGTTGATGGTATACTTGACCTTTGCATGAACGTTGTCGATGGTCTTGTTGTGTATGATAAGGTAATTAATAGAAGACTTATGTCTGAACTTCCATTTATGGCAACAGAAAATATTATGATGGATGCCGTTAAAGCGGGTGGTGATAGACAAGAGCTTCATGAAAGAATTAGAGAGCTTTCAATGGAAGCTGGAAAGAGAGTAAAGCAAGAAGGTCTTGATAATAATCTTCTTGAACTTATTGCAAAAGACCCAATGTTTAATGTTTCATTAGACGAACTTAAGGCTAAGTTAGACCCAATGAAGTATGTAGGTCGTTCTAAAGAACAAGTTGAAGAATACCTTGAAGAAGTTATCGCACCTATCATTGCTGAAAGTGAATCTGACCTCGGCATGACAGCTCAAATTAACGTATAAATAATAATATGGGGGAACAGATTATTGAAAAATAGAATAAAAAATGTTCTCTCATATACTTTTAATAACATCCTGCCATTATATGCTCTTATTCCTGTAATATCGTGTTTTGTATGGAATGCAATTATTTATTGGGGAACAAGAACTATTAATGGTGGGATGAAACATTTTGATATGACATTATCAATTGACAGAATGACACCAGTTATACCCGAGTTTATAGTTATTTATTTTGGCTGTTATATAAGTTGGACTGTATTTTATATTATGAGTGTGAGAACTGGTAAGATGGAATGTGCAAAATTTGTTACATTTGACCTTATAACAAGAACTATATGTGGAGTTATATTTATTTTATTGCCAACATATAATATACGTCCACAGATAGATGGTAGTGATTTTTTTTCAAAAGCTCTCTTATTTTTATACAGTATAGATGCAGCAGATAATTTATTTCCATCTATACATTGTCTTGTAAGTTGGAATTGTTTTGTTGGAATAAGACAGCAAAAAGAATATAGCAAAGGTGTTAAGGTGATTTCTGCTATAATAGCTGTACTTGTATTTATATCTACACTTGTAACTAAACAGCATGTAATTGTAGATGTAATATCAGCAGTTATAATATCTGAAGTTGTTTGGTGGGTAGTAGGGTGTAGTAAAGTTTATGTACCAGTATGGAAAGTGTTTGAAAGTATTAATAATGCAGTTTTTGGGAGATTTTTAAAGGGAAAAGGTAACTGATTTTGAAAGATTTTTTAAAACGAAATAAAAAAAATATATTTAATGCTGCATTTCTTATACTGATTTTTGCATTTACATTGTATTATGTATTCAATGGTACAGATGGCAACCTTACAGATATGTGGGAAAAAATGCAGATGGCTGATAAAAGGTGGCTTATGCTTGCCGTTGTATTTATTGTGTTATTTATTTATGGAGAGTCGCATATAATTAATTATATGTTAAAAACATTTGGTATAAGAACAAGGCGTTTTAGTTGTTTTTTATATTCATGTGTCGGTTTTTTCTTTAGTTGTATAACTCCATCAGCAACAGGTGGTCAGCCAATGCAAATATATTATATGAGAAGGAATAAAATATCAGTTCCAGTGGCGACTGTTGTACTAATGGTTGTTACAATAACATATAAAGCAGTATTAGTAGCAGTTGGCTTATGGCTGCTTATATTTGACAGAAGCTTTATAAGTAATAAATTAACTGGAATATTGTTTGTATTTTATTTGGGAATTGCGCTTAATGTATTTTGTGTAGTTGCTATGATTGTGCTGGTATTTAACCAAACTCTTGCAAAAAGAATTGTAGTATCGCTTATTAAGTTTTTAGAAAAAATACATCTTATTAAGCACAAAGACGGAAGAATTGAAAAATTTGATGAGTCTATGGATACTTATGCAAGAACAGCTACATATCTTAAAAATAACATTCCTGTGTTGATTAAGGTGTTTTTAATTACTATTTTACAAAGATTTGCATATTTTTTTGTTACATATTTTATATATAAATCATTTGGCTTAAAAGGAACGGGAATGTATACAATTGTAATGCTTCAAGCTGTTATTTCTCTTTCTGTTGATATGCTTCCACTTCCGGGTGGAATGGGAATAAGTGAAGCACTTTTTAATGTTATTTTCTTGCCAGTATTTGGTCAGGCATTGTTATTGCCCGGAATGATACTTAGTAGAACGCTTAGTTTTTATACAGAGTTATTTTTAAGTGCTGGGTTTACAATATTTGCTCATATATATATTGGAAGATTTACTAAAAAAGAAGCGGAAAGAACAATGCACGACATGGAAAATAGTACAAATATATAAATAATAATATTAGATAACAATTAAGTATATTAATGTAAATTAAATGTAAACTTATTGTTAAAAAATAGTGGAAAAGTGGGTAGCAGATGTGTTAATATAGTGCATATTAACAAAAGAATGAATTAGGGAGAATTTTGTTGTGATAGGATTTTATGATTATACAGTAGTACTTACATATGTGAGTCTTATGGTTTCATTATTTGGTATGACACTAGCTTCTAGTGGACATTATAAGATTGCAATAGTATGTCTTGCAGTATCAGGTCTTTGTGATATGTTTGATGGAAAGATTGCACGAACTAAGAAAAATAGAACAGAAGAAGCTAAGAAGTTTGGTATACAGATAGACTCTTTGTGTGATGTTGTTTGTTTTGGTGCATTTCCAATAGTTATATGTTATAGTATGGGAATTAGAGATGTAATTGGTATGGTAATCCTTTTATTTTATGGAGTTGCTGGTGTTATAAGACTTGCTTTCTTTAATGTAATGGAAGATATAAGACAGAGTCAGACAACAGAGAAGAGAAAGTATTATCAAGGACTTCCAATAACATCTTCATCAGTTGCACTTCCACTTATGTATGTTATAAGACCATTTTTTGCAGATGACGTATTCTTGGTGCTTGTAAGAATTATGATGTTTGTAGTTGGTATATTATTTATAACTGACTTTAAGTTTAAGAAGCCATCTAATGCTGTTATTGCTGTGCTTGTAGCGATTGTGGCAGCAGCTATAATATTTATGTTTACTGGTGTATGGCATTCTTGGAGAATTGGATAATAATAGAGAATATTAAAAGATTTATGGCAGTTTGTATTGATTTTATGGATGCAAACTGCTATTTTTATTATAAAATTATTTTGAAATTTTAGGTTGTGATGATAGCAATAATATATAGGCACACACACCAGTAAAAGTACAATCAATTAAATTTGTATGCCATAATCGAACAAGTTTGTTCGCTTCTGTCACACAAATTTAATTGCCTGTTCTTTTAATGGTGCATTTATTGCCTATATACTACTGCTATCTTACGGGACGTTATCGACTTTATAGCAACTTAATGTGGAAAAATTAAGATAGGAATAAAATAATAGAGAAGAGAAACAGATATAAAAATTTAAGGTGGGGATAGGCGGGAATAGGAAAAGAAATATAAAAGATGATTAGAATATAATGGTTTAGAAAGGTTAAGAAGGGTGTTTTTATGAAATTATTGGATAGACAAGGGAATGTTGTTGCTGATGATAATGGGCAGGATAAGTTGCTTGATAAGATGTATAATACTAGGGTTGGCAGGGGGATTACTTCAATTCTTATAAAGCCAGCTGTTTCGAGGGTGTGTGGTAAGGTGTTGGATACTAAGTTATCTACTATTATTGTGCCAAAGTTTTGTAAGGCAAATAACGTAGACCTTTCACAGTATGAAAAGCAGGAGTTTAATTCATTTAATGATTTTTTTACAAGAAAGATTAATAAAGAGTTGAGACCTATAGATATGGATAGTAATGCTCTTATAAGTCCATGTGATTCAAGACTTACTATGTATAAGATTGATAGTGCCTCAAGGTTTGTTGTAAAAAATACACCCTATACTGTTAAATCACTTCTTAGGGATAGTAAGCTTGCAAAGGAGTATGAGGGTGGATATATAGGTATATTTAGGCTTTGTGTAGAAGATTATCATAGATATCACTATATTGATAATGGTGTAAAGAGTAGAGAACGTGTTATATCTGGAGTTTTTCACACAGTTAATCCAGTGGCAAATGATGTTTATCCAATTTACAAAGAAAATAGTCGTGAATACTGTATACATAGAACAGAGAACTTTGGTGATGTTATAGTAATTGAAGTTGGTGCATTATTAGTAGGAAGAATTGTTAATAACCATGATAAATGTATTACTGTTCGTGGAAAAGAAAAGGGTTATTTTGAATATGGTGGTTCAACCGTTATTCTTATATTTAAAGAAGGAACAATAATTCCAGATAATGATATATTAGAAAATACAAAGAACAATTGTGAAACTAGAGTTAAGCTTGGGGAAAAGATTGGAGTTAAGGCTTAGATACATTTAACACTATTAAACAAGTGCAAGCTTATTATAAATGATTGGTGATAGCCACATAGCTTGTTATGGGGAGTAGTCAGTAATTGAGCAGCAGAGTAAAGATTTAAGCAATATGTATTAAGAGTTAAATTTTAGAGTTTAATAGGATATTTGAAATAGTATGATTTGAGTTTGTTTAATAGTGTGAAATTAGTGATTTTAAAAAAAATAAAAAAAATTAAAAAAGTGCTTGACTTTTTGTCTAATTACGGTATATAATAACCTAGCAAGTTCGGTAAGACAAAAACGAAACGAACTAAAGCACATGGGATCATAGCTCAGCTGGGAGAGCATCTGCCTTACAAGCAGAGGGTCATAGGTTCGAGCCCTATTGGTCCCATAGATACAGAATATGGCGAGATAGCTCAGTTGGCTAGAGCACATGGTTCATACCCATGGTGTCGAGAGTTCGAATCTCCCTCTCGCTACTATATCGGCACCTTAGTTTTACTAAGGTGCTTTTTTTCTACATATATTGGATATAATATTGTTAATAAGCATAGTTGCCATACAATCTGTAATTTAACAATATTAGGTAAGCTTTTAACTTTATTAAATAGGTTATGGGCTTGATTATATTTGAATTATGCAGTATATAATAATAAAAGAAATGTGTCTAAGAAAGGGGTACTTAAAATGAGAGTTGGAATGGGATATGATGTTCATAAACTTGTTGAAGGACGTAAGCTAATTATTGGTGGTGTTGATATACCTTATGAACTTGGACTTTTAGGTCATTCTGATGCAGATGTTCTTCTGCATGCAATCATGGACTCACTTCTTGGGGCAGCAGCTCTTGGTGATATCGGCAAGCATTTTCCAGATACAGACGAAAAATACAATGGAGTATCAAGCCTTAAGCTTTTAGAGCATGTAGGTAAGTTATTAGATGAGAATAACTACATTATTGAAAATATTGACGCAACAATTATCGCTCAAAAGCCTAAAATGCGCCCTTATATTGATGAAATGAGAAAAAATATAGCCGATGTATTAAAGCTTAATATCAATCAAGTCAATGTAAAAGCAACAACAGAAGAAGGACTTGGCTTTACAGGAAGTGGCGAGGGAATATCTTCACAGGCAATATGTAGCTTAAATTCAGTAACTAATTATATATATGGTGAGTCGGATATGACAAATTGTTGTAGCGGATGTAAGAATTGTTCAATAAAATAATATAAACGATTTTACATTTGAGGAGACAACATGAGTTTTATTAAGTTTATCAAGCAGGAAATATCAGTAATAAAAGACCGTGACCCTGCCATCAAATCAACAATGGAAGTGTTTTTATACCCTAGCTTTTGGGCAATATTAAAGTATAGAAAGGCTCATAAGTTATATTTGAAAAAACATTATTATAGAGCCAGAAGAATATCACAAAAAACAGCAAGAAAGACAGGAATAGAGATACACCCAGGAGCGACAATAGGTGAAGGACTTTTCATTGACCACGGACATGGCGTTGTTATCGGGGAAACAGCTATTCTTGGCGATAACGTGACATTATATCAAGGAGTAACTCTTGGCGGTACTGGTAAGGAGCAAGGAAAAAGACACCCTACAATCGGTAACAACGTACTTGTAGGAGCAGGAGCAAAGATACTTGGTTCATTTACAATAGGAGATAACTGTAAAATTGGAGCGGGTTCAGTCGTATTAAAAGACGTTCCGCCTAATTCAACAGTTGTCGGAGTTCCGGGACGAATAATTATAAGGAATGATGTAAGAGTTAATAACGATTTAGACCAGATACACCTTCCAGACCCAGTAATGAACGATATTAATGAATTAAAGGCTGAAAATGCAAGGCTTAAATTAAGAGTAAGTAAGCTTGAAAATAGTAATATTAAATAATAAAAGCTATTTATATTTAAAGTAAGTTCCAATTTGTGTTAAATAATTGATAAGTTAGAGAGTGGTCAGAAATTGGAAAATTATATACTTAATTTAAAAGTGAGGATTAAAATATGAAGATTTATAATACATTGACAAAGAAAAAAGAAGATTTTGTACCTTTAGAAGAAGGAAAGGTTAAAATGTATGTGTGTGGTCCTACAGTGTATAACCTTATCCACATTGGAAATGCAAGACCAATGATTTGCTTTGATACAGTAAGGAGATATCTTGAATATAAAGGCTACGAAGTTAATTATGTATCTAACTTTACAGATGTTGACGATAAGATTATTAAAAAGGCAATCGAAGAAGGAGTAACATCAGAAGAAATATCACAAAGATATATAGCAGAGTGCAAAAAGGATATGGAAGGCATGAATATTAAGCCTGCTACAACACACCCACTCGCAACACAAGAAATTGATGGCATGATTGACATGATACAGACTCTTATTGACAAGGGTTACGCATACTGTGTAAATGGAACTGTATATTATAGAACAAGAAAATTTGAAGGCTATGGAAAGCTTTCAAAGAAAAATATTGACGACTTAGAAGCAGGACACAGAAATATTAAGGTTGCAGGAGAAGACGAAAAGGAAGACCCACTTGATTTTGTACTTTGGAAGCCTAAAAAAGAAGGTGAGCCTTACTGGAAATCTCCTTGGAGTGACGGAAGACCAGGTTGGCATATTGAATGTTCAGTAATGTCAAAGAAGTATCTTGCTGATACAATTGATATTCATGCAGGTGGTGAAGACCTTATATTCCCTCACCATGAAAATGAAATCGCTCAGTCAGAAGCTGCTAATGGTGTACCATTTGCAAAGTATTGGATGCACAACGCATTTTTAAATATCGACAATAAGAAGATGTCTAAGTCGCTTGGTAACTTCTTTACAGTAAGAGATATAAGCAAAGAATATGACCTTCAAGTGCTTCGTTTCTTTATGTTGTCAGCACATTATAGAAATCCTATCAACTTTAGCCATGACCTTATGGAGTCAGCTAAAAATGGTCTTGATAGAATTGTTACAGCAGTATCTAACCTTACAGAACTTATCTCAACAGCTAAAGATACACCTTTAACAGAAGAAGAAAAGAATGTATTAGCTTTAACACAAGAAGTTTATAATAAGTTTGAAGCGGCTATGGATGATGACTTTAACACAGCCGATGCTATTTCATCAGTATTTGAGCTTGTAAAGCTTGCTAATACTAACAGTAATGTCAACAGTAGTAAGGCATTTCTTGAAGAAATGAAAACGAAAATCACAAATCTTACAGATGTGTTAGGTCTTGAAGTAGTTAAGGAAAATGAAATGCTTGATGAAGAAATTGACAGTCTTATAGCAGAAAGACAGCAGGCAAGAAAAGATAAGGACTTTAAGAGAGCTGATGAAATAAGAGATTTACTTTTAGAAAAGGGAATTATATTAGAGGATACTAGAGAAGGTGTAAGATGGAAAAGAGCATAACAACACAAGAAAATCTTACACAAGCAATTAAAGAAACATTAAATCTAAAAGATATAGACCCAAAACAATTGTCACCACTAGTACTTGCTTATATTGGCGATAGTATTTATGACCTTGTTATAAGAACATATCTTTTAAGTAAAGGTAATATGCAGGTAAACAAGATTAATAAACACGCCTGTAATCTTGTAAAAGCACAAAAGCAGTCAGAAATGATTGGCATTATAGAACCGCTTCTTGATAATTATGAAGAAGCGGTATATAAAAGAGGCAGAAATGCAAAGTCATATACATCGGCAAAAAATGCGTCTATAAGTGATTATAGGAGAGCAACTGGTTTTGAAGCTTTAATGGGTTATCTTTATCTTAGTAACAGATACGAAAGAATGATGGAGCTTATTAAGGCTGCACTTGTAGGAATTGGAGAAATTGATGAGATATAAAGAATTTATAATAGATGGAAGAAATGCAGTATTAGAAGCATTTCGTTCAGGAAAAACAATTGATAAGTTATTTGTGCTTGATGGGTGTCAAGATGGGCCTGTAAGAACAATTATAAGAGAAGCTAAAAAGGCAGATACAATTATTAACTTTGTAGATAAGGAAAGACTTGACAGATTAGCAAACTCAGGACATCATCAAGGAGTTGTTGCACAGGCAGCTGCTTATGAATATGCAGAAGTTGAAGATATACTTAATATTGCAAGAGAAAGAGAAGAAGACCCATTTATATTTATACTAGATGAAATTGAAGACCCACACAACTTAGGTGCAATAATAAGAACTGCTAACCTTGCAGGAGCACATGGAGTTATTATTCCAAAAAGACGAGCAGTAGGTCTTACTGCTACAGTTGCTAAGACTTCAGCGGGAGCTATTAATTACACACCAGTTGCAAAGGTAACTAATATTAGTAAGACAATAGATGAACTTAAAAAACAAGGTATGTGGTTTGTATGCGCTGATATGGGCGGAGAAACAATGTATAACCTTAATCTGAAAGGCTCCATTGGTCTTGTTATTGGCAATGAAGGCTCAGGAGTTAGTCGTCTTGTTAAGGAGAAATGTGACTATATTGCTTCAATTCCAATGAAGGGAGATATTGATTCTCTTAATGCTTCTGTTGCAGCAGGCGTACTTGCTTATGAGATTGTAAGACAGCGTATGAGTTAATTATTATATGCTAGAAATGGAGATAGAATGGGATTGCAGGAGCTTAGTGACGAAGAATTAATTAAGCTTTACAGACAAGGTAGTGAAAATAGTGAAGAAGCAATTGATATTATATTTGAAAGATATAAGTATCTTGTACGAAAAAAAGCCAGAGCTATGTTTATAGCAGGCGGAGATAATGATGATTTAATTCAAGAGGGTATGATTGGTCTTTACAAGGCTGTAAGAGATTATAATACTACAAAGCAGACATCATTTGCTACATTTGCAGGAGTATGTATTAATAGGCATATGATGTCTGCTGTTACTGCTTCTAACAGAAAGAAAAATTCACCACTTAATTCTTATGTATCATTTGATACACCAGCAGATATTGAAGGGGATGGAAGTGTTAAGTTAGTTGAAGTTCTTATGCCTGATAATGAACAAAATCCTGAGTATCTATTTATAGATAGGGAACGTACGCAATTTTTGCAGGATAAGATTGTAAGTATGTTAAGTGCCTATGAAAAAAATGTGCTTGATATGTTTCTTGATGGCAAGGATTATATTCAGATTGCAAAAGAGCTTAACAAAACACCTAAGTCGGTTGACAATGCTATTCAAAGAATAAGAATAAAAGCAGGAAAAGCCAACGGTTGTGGTTGATTTATTGTTGCGCTTAAGTATTTGATGTTTTGTTATGTGTACTGTGAAATTTTAAAAACATGATATATTGACAAAGTTAATTGAATATAATATTATAAGTGATGTCTGAAAAATGACATTTTGCTACTGTGGCTTAGTGGTAAAGCACTTCATTGGTAATGAAGAGAGCGGGGGTCCGATTCCCCTCAGTAGCTTTTAGTACTATTAAGCAAGTGGGGCTGTCGCACTAAGAAAATATTATATAAAATATAGAATTTAACCAGTAAATAAATCTATATCTTGTATAAATTTTTGTTAATGCGACAGCCCCCTTTACTTATATATAGAAAAGAAATTAGTTAAGAGTATTTTTGACATAAAAATTAATGGAGAGTTTTATGTTTAGAAAGGCTGTTTTACAAGATATTGATACTATAGCAAATATTTATGATAAGATACATGAACTTGAAAGTAGTGGGAAAGTTAGTATTGGTTGGATTAAAGGCGTGTATCCTGTAAAAGATACAGCAATTCAGGCACTTAAAAGAAATGACTTATTTGTATGTGAATTAGAAGAAAAAGTTGTAGCTACCGCAATTATCAACCACGTTCAAGTGCCAGATTATAGGACAGGAAAATGGGAGATTAAAGCTGATGATAAACAAATCATGGTACTTCACACTCTTGTAGTTAGTCCAGATTATGCGAAACGTGGAATTGGGAGAAAGTTTGTAGAATATTACGAAGATTATGCAAGGGAAAATGGTTGTGTCATACAAATATAGTCAAGTATTCTTTTTAATGGTGCATTTATTGTTCATATACTACTGATATCTGACGGAAGTTTTATTTGTGCAAAATGCAAACTCAAAGGGTTTGGGGATTGAAAAAATCATTTTTAGGGTATATATTTTAGTTAAATTGTATGTTAGGCGAATAATGGGATTATATTTGATATAGGATATATTGCTTAAATATAATTGTATAAGTATGTCACAAATGAAAGGAGTTTGTATATGAATAACTTTAATTTTTTCTCACCAGTAAATGTTACTTTTGGGTGCGGAGCTTTGGGAAAACTTCACACATTGGAAATGCCAGGAAAGAAAGCACTTCTTGTAATTAGCAATGGCAAATCAGCTAAAATGAATGGTTCACTTGCAAAGACAGAAGACGAGCTTAAGATGGCTGGCATTGAATATATAATTTACAATGGAATTGGCTCTAATCCTTTAAAGTCTGCTGTTGAAGAAGGTGCAAGAATTGCTAGAGAAAACAATGTTGACTTTGTTGTAGCACTTGGAGGTGGTTCAGTTATGGACGCTTCAAAAAATCTTGCAATGTTTATTCCACAGCCATCTGATAATTTGTGGGACTATGCAAATTGTCCAACAGGTGGAAAAAAGACACCACCTAATAAAATGCTTCCTTGGATTGCGATTACTACATCAGCAGGTACTGGTTCAGAAGTAGATACAATTGGTGTTATTTCTAATCCAGAAACTGATGAAAAGATTGGTATCGGCGGAATGGCTGGTATGTTTGCAAAGTATGCAATTGTTGACCCAGAGCTTATGAAAACAGTTCCACCTACATTTACAGCTTATCAAGGTTTTGACGCATTGTTTCATTCAATTGAAGGATATATAAGCAATAAGCACAGCATTATGGGCGATATGATACAAAGCGCAGCTATAAAAAATATCGGAAAGTATCTTGCAAGAGCTGTTAAAGATGGAAATGATATAGAAGCTAGAGAACATGTAGCTTATGCTAACACAATGTCAGGCTATTCAATGGTAGTGGCTTCATGTATTTCAGAACATGCTATGGAACATGCAATGAGTGCATATCACCCAGAACTTGCACATGGAGCAGGGCTTATTATGCTTTCAAAAGAATACTTTACATTTTGGATTAATAAGCATGTGTGTGATGAAAGATTTGTTGATATGGCGAAGTTCTTAGGAAAAGAAGATGCAAGCAAACCAGAAGATTTTATTACAGCATTAGTTGAACTTCAAAAGGAATGTGGAGTTGATAACCTTAAGATGTCTGATTATGGAATTAAAAAGGAAGATGCAATGAAGCTTGCTAAAAATGCAAGAGCAACTACATTAAGACTATTTAACTGTGACCCAGCACCAACAACAGATGAAGATATTGCTGGAATATATGAAAGAGCTTTTAAGTAGAATAAAATAAATTATATTAAGGAAGTCCTCACTTTTATTTATGTGAACAACGAGCCAAAATTCATTTTTACAAAAGTTTGGCAACTGCAGCATAAACTATAAGTGGGGATTTTGAATATTATATTTATAAATAATAATTGTCATAATTGGTTTGATTAGTACATAAAAAATACATATTTTTTCCATTTTTTTATCACAAAACCTTGTTAAATTATTTTCAATAAATGTGAGTAATTACTTAAGTTCAAAAATTCACAGTACAAAAGAACGGAGGATAATTTTAGGAAAATGAAAAGAAAAACAAGGATAAGTGTAAAAATTTTAGTACTTGTTGGAGTGCTATTTGTAACAGGTATTGTAAGTGTCATTATGGGTATGATGAGTATTAATGACATGAACAATAAAAGTCAGAAAATATCAAATGAATGTATGGAAGCCGTTTCACTTATGGCAGATACATCAACAGCTATAGAAAAGGTGCAAAAGTATGCTAACAGTTCAGCAGCATTTAAAATGCAAAAAAGAGTTGAAGGTGATAGTACTTCTGATAATATGCCATCAGATAATAATGGAATGGGTGATGAGCAGACAGGGCAACAGGCACGTCCAGAGCAGAATAATGATAATAATTCAGCAAATGACAATGCACAGGATATGCAAACTAATATGCAAAATGAAATAGATGCACTTGCGACTACATTTTCTGCTTTAGAAAATGCTATTAATAAGTTCGGAAATGCGCAGGTTCTTGAAGGTTTGCAAGCTTATAAAAGTGTTTATGAGGAATACAGCAGTAGTATCCAAGTTGTGTTAAATAGTGACAGTACAAATATGGATGACTATTTTTCACTTACAGCGCAAGGTGATGATAGTATAACTTCAAGACTGGAAAGCGCAGCAGACAATCTTGATACATTGATTACAAACCAAGTTAATGAAGCTTCGCAAGATTTGAATAATCAATATAATTCTTCAATCAAAATGTATGTGGCAATTGCAATAATAATGTTTATTATGCAGATTGCGATTATTATAATGCTTTTGACAGTAATAAGACCATTAAAGTTAGCTAATAAACAGTTAAACGGTATTATTGAAGATATTGATAATAATAATGGTGATTTGACTGCGAGAATAAATGTAAAATCAGACGATGAGATTGGAGAGCTTGTAGGTGGTATTAATGTATTTATTGAGAAACTCCATTTGATTATGAAGGACATTAAGGCTTCTTCTGATAGTATAAAGGAGTCGTCAGTAAGTATGGATAATGAGATTAGCGAAGTTAATAACAATGCAAATAATATCTCAGCTTCTATGCAGCAGATGGCAGCAGGTATGCAGGAAGTGTCTGCAACTGTGGAAGAAATTAGTGCAGGAACAGATAACATTTTCAAGGCTATGGTAAATATCACAGACAAGATTGAACAAGGAAATGAAATCACATCTAAGATACAAGAAAAATCTGTTGAATACAGAACAACTACTGAAAATGGCATGAACACAACTAATGATATGGTTGTTAAGATAAAAGATGGACTTAATCAGTCGATAGAAAACAGCCGTAAAGTTGAAAGAATACAAGAGCTTACAGAAGATATCTTGAGTATTTCTTCACAGACTAATATGTTAGCATTAAATGCTTCTATTGAAGCAGCAAGAGCAGGTGAAGCAGGAAAAGGCTTTGCAGTTGTAGCACAACAAATTCGTTCCCTTGCAGAAGATAGTAGAAAGGTTGCTAATAATATTCAAGATATAAGTGTTATTGTAATACAAAGTGTTGAAGACCTTACTGGCAATTCTGAAAAATTAATAGAATATGTTGACGAGAGTATTCTAGCAGATTATAAGAAGTTTGTTGAGATTACTAACGAGTATAGACAAGACGCAACAAAGGTTAATGAAATTCTTGAAGATTTTTCAGAAAATACAAATACACTTAAAAATACAATAGCAGAAATGAACAGCGGAATAAGTGATATTTCAACAACTATTGATGACAGCACAAAGGGCGTAAATGAAGCTGCCGAGGGTGTAAGTAGTGTAGTTGATTCAATTAATGATATTAAGTTAAAAGCAGAAGATAATACACAGGTTGGCGAAAAGCTTGCGGGATATGTTAAGATTTTTAAGAATATGTAAATTACATTAGTAATAAATGCTTTAAGTTTTTATATTTTTAGATTTTATAGATAGCAGTAGTATATATTAAAAAGAACAATCAGTTATATTTTTGTGACTTAAACGAACGTACTTGTTCTATAAGCGCATACAAACATAACAGATTGTTCTTTTTTATATGTGTTTATATACTGTTACTATATCTCATGAGAATGTATTGTTTTGCAAAATACAAAAATTCAAGTTAGATAAGAATATATTGATTTATTTGCTTTTGTATACAATGTTACCTTTGCATATTGTATAATGAACTTTTCCTGGAAGTTCCCAGTTTAAGAATGGGCTGTTAGATGCTTTGGAAGCAAAGTGGTCAACAGTCCACATTTCATTTTCACCAAAGATAACAATATCAGCAACAGAGCCTTTGCATATACTTGTTGGTACAAGGCGATAAAATTGTGCAGGGTTCTTGCTCATAAGCTCCATAAGTTTAAGAAGTGTAATGTGACCTGCTTGAACGAGTGATTTAATACCTAGACCAAGAGAAGTTTCAAGTCCAATAATACCAGATGGAGCTTGTTCAAGTGGCTTTGCCTTTTCTTCTGCGCTGTGTGGTGCGTGGTCAGTCACTATCATATCAATAGTTCCGTCTTTAATACCTTCAATTATCATCTGTCGGTCTTTTTCAGTTCTTAAAGGTGGGTTCATTCTTGCCATTGTGCCGTATTCAAGAACTGCATCTTCTGTAAGTGTAAAATGGTGTGGAGTAGCCTCGGCATGAATATCTGCTCCTAATTTTTTAGCAGTACGGACAAGCTCAACAGAGTTACCTGAGCTTATATGTTGAATACATACAGAAGCCCCTGTGTGGAGTGCGAGCATAGTGTCACGAGCAACCATAACGTCTTCTGCTGTATGAGAAGCACCGCCATAATTTAATTTCTTAGAAACTTCTCCTTGATTAACACCAGCATTTTTAATAAATAATGGGTCTTCTTCGTGAAGACTTACAGGTAAGTCAAGTTCTTTGGCAAATTCCATAGCTTTAACAAGAAGTGCTTCATCCATAATAGGAATACCGTCATCAGTAAAGCCTGCTGCCCCATGCTCAGCGAGTGTTTTCATATCAACAAGTTCTTTTCCTGCAAGTCCTTTTGTGATAGTTGCTGTTTGTAATACATGGATACCTGTCTTTTCACCTTTTTCTTGAATATATTGCAAAGTTTCTATATTATCAACAGCAGGCTTAGTATTTGCCATACATACTACCATTGTAAAGCCACCTTTTGCAGCAGAACTAGCACCAGAATTAATATCTTCTTTATATGTAAAACCAGGGTCTCTAAAATGTACATGAGTATCAACAAGCCCCGGAGCAACGACAAGTCCAGTAGCGTCAATTATTTCAACATCATTTGAGTTAATATCTTTTGAAATGTCATCGCCTGTCTGAATTATTGTGCCATTGTCGATTAAAACGTCCATTACTTTATCAGTATTACTTACTGGGTCAACAACACGACCATTTTTAATAAGTAGCATAAAAAATCCTCCTATATTTTTTAATAAAACATTTTAAATTATATTCATAGTATAACAGTTAAAATAAGCTTTTTCAATTAACAATAATTATTTGAAAATGTATTTTTATTTGGCTAATTAACACATTCAACAAAAATGTAACAAAAAATTAATACTATACACAGAAAGTTCATTTGTAATGAATATATATTTGGGTTTAAACTATATATGGTGTATAATATTTATCAATAAGTTAAAAGATGTAAATTGTTAAATATATTTAAAAAGGGAAAAATAAAAAAGAAAAATGAAAAATAAAGATAGAAAAAAAACTAACAGCATGAAGAAATTAAGTTGGCGTAAGAGATATAGTGACTCTTTTATGGGTGGAATATTTCTAGTAATATGTACAATTATACTTTGTAGTCTTGTTATAATATCAAAAATATTAATTGCTACACATGAAGAAAGTAAAATTAAAAAAATCAAACCCAATGAAATTGTGATTGATTTTGATGATGACAATGATAATAAAGATGATGATTACGACAGTAATTATGATGAAGATGGCAATTATATATTTGATTATAACGATTCATATGCTTGGATATTTCCGGGAATGAGCCTTGAAGCTAAGAAAAGTACAGTATTTCCACAAGACCAGATACAAAGCTTTATGGATACTTATGTAAAGCATGAAGATAGTTTACCTTTAAGTCTTGTTGGAAGAAATTTTGATAATTCAGTAACTCCTTATGATGGTGTTGAAAGGACAATAACTTGTTGGGGAGATAGTATGACAGAAGGAAATGGAACTAATCCCGCAGTTATAGAAAAAGATGGTGAAACAATAGATATAAGCTATATAACATATCCTATGTTTATAGAGCAGACAACTGGTATCAAAACATATAATCTTGGTGTTGGTGGTGAAACATCTAAGCAGATTGCTGAAAGACAAGGAGGACTTCCTATTGTACTTGATAGAGATGTTACAATACCAGAAAGTGGAGCTATGAAGATTAATCTTATATCACCTGATGATGGAGAACCTGTGTACTTTAATGATTATAGTGGATATGGTTTTTCGGATGAGCCTAATGTGAATAAAGTATATATAGGTGGACAGCCATATAAGATAACATTTAATGGTGAAACTCACATATTATATAAAAATCTCAAGCATAAAACTAAAGAGAATGAAAGTACCACATCTGTTAGTACACAAACAAATTCAAGTGGAATAACACTTGCTGCGGGAACACCAGTGTATACAAAAGCTGCAATTGATAGAAAGAATGATATTCTTATTATAGAAATGGGAAGCAATGGTGGTTGGGATGATGACCTTAGCGAACTTGTTGCACAGTATGATGCTATGATAAATAGTGCAGGTTGTAAGTATTATATAATCATAGGTGATACAGATGACCCATATTATGATGCAGGTGTTGGAGAAACAGCATGGGAGGCTACATTGCACGAAGCATTTGGTGAGCATTTTATAAATATGAGATTGTATTTGATTGAGCATGGTTTAAGCGACTGTGGACTTGAAACTACATTTGCAGATATGGAAGGATATTGTAATGGTGAGATATCTAAGCAGTTAAGAGCTGACTGGACTCACCTTAATGCTTATGGATATTATTCAAAGGGACTTGCAGTATACCAAAAGGGTGTGCAGTTAGGATATTGGAGTTAAAAGGAATACTTCTCTAAAAAGAAGTACTTGTTAAATTTTAGATTTAGTATTATAATTATTGAGTTAAGTGACACAAAAATAGCATTTGTCTGAAATTATTATATATTTTTAATATATTATTATGATGTGAAATAAAGGAGAATATATGTTATCAGTAGTTATACCAACATTTAATGAGAGTAAAAATATAAGAAATCTGGTTACACAGATTGATAAGGCTCTTAAAGGAATAGAGTATGAGATAGTATTTATAGATGACAGTAAAGATAATACCCCTGATGTAATAAGAGAAGTTGCAAAAGACTTTCCAGCAGTAAGAATGGAACACAGAAAGAATGGAACAGGTCTTGCGACAGCGGTTCTTAGAGGTTTTAAGATTGCAAAGGGTGAATATATGGCTTGTATGGATGCTGATTTACAGCACCCACCTATCGTATTAAAGTATATGTATAAAGCAATGGAAAGTGGAGCAGATTTTTGTATTCCTAGCCGTCTTATTCCGGGTGGTGATGATGGTGGTCTTAATTGGTATAGAAAGTTTGTTTCTGGGACAGCAAGAAAGATTGGACAAGTTATGCTTCCATGTCTTAGAAAGATAACAGACCCTACAAGTGGACTTTTCATGTTTAGGAGAGAAGTTATTGAAAATGCAGACCTTCAGCCTATTGGTTGGAAGATTATGGTTGAAGTGCTTGCTATGGGTACATATAAGAAGGTTATCGAAATTCCTTACAAGTTCCAGCAAAGAACAGAAGGAGAGTCAAAGCTTTCAGGTAAGGTAACAATGGAGTATTTAAAGCAGCTTATGAACCTTAGAAAGAGATATAATAAGGCTAATGTATACGAAGTTGAAAGATGGACTGTTAAGCAAATGAAAAGTAAATAAAGCTTTATAATATGTGTTGTCGCACTAGGCGGTTTTATATAGATATAGATTATGAAATATTTTCTATATAATGAATGTATAAAGTTGCTTTGTGCGACATTTTTTTTAAAAGAATGAGAGTGTACAAAAGCTGTGCACTCTTTTTTGAATGAATTTTATTTTTGATATTCTGCAAGTGATTTTTTAAGCATAGCTATTTCATTATCTTTTTGTGAGAGTTGCTCATCTTTTTGAGAAATAATGAAATTATATTTTTTACTGGCTTGTTGTTCTCCCTGTTGTATGCCTTTTTCAATACTCGTTTGTAAAGCTTCTTCTTCAATTAAATTGCTTAAATTATACATAGTAATCGCCTCACTTTCCATTTCTCTTGTCATAGGAAGTTTATAAAATATTATAAAGCAAAAAATTTTTAGTTTGTGAAAAGTATGTGAAAAGTGGATAAAATCAAGGTTTATTTTAAAGTAAATATTGTTAAAAAGTGTGAATTGTGATAGAATTTATGAGCTGTTAAAAGCAAAAATATAAAGTTGATGTTATGAGCAAGAAGTGAAGTTGGCTTGTAACTTATAACATACGAAAGAACATTTTATTAAATGTGGGGAAAAACTTATGTCGTTTATTTCAGTTGGTTTTTTTATTGTTATATTAACAACAGCAATTATATATTACATCTTACCAAAGAAGATAAGATGGACTATATTATTAATTATGAGTCTTGCATTTTATGCGATATCTAGTGTCAAAGGTCTTTTATATGTTGGTTTTACGATTATAACCTCATATCTAGCTACTAGGCTTATGCAAAAAAGCACAGATAAAAAGACTAGGAAAAAGTATCTTATATGGTGTCTTGTGTGCAATTTTGGAATACTTGTATTTTTAAAGTATTGTAATTTTGCAATTACTAATTTTAGTCTTTTTATGTCATTGTTTCATGTAAATATCCCAGACAATCATATAAGTATTGTAATGCCACTCGGCATATCATTTTATACATTTCAGACAATGAGTTATGTAATAGATGTTTACGAAAAAAAATACGAACCCGAAAAAAATATATTTAAGTTTGCACTATTTGTTTCATTTCTTCCACAAATGCTTCAAGGCCCTATTGGAAGATTTGACAGATTGTCACCACAACTTATTAATGGCAATGACTTTGATATTAAAAATGTGGAATACGGACTTCAAAGAATTGCATGGGGACTTGCTAAAAAGCTTATTTTAGCTGACAGGGCAAGTGTTATACAAACAGCTATATTTAATAGTCTTGATGTGTATTCAGGAGTTCATATAATTGTAGCATTATTAACATTTTCCATATATGAATACTGTGATTTTTCTGGTGGAATAGATGTAGTAATTGGAGCAGCAGAAATATTCGGCGTTAAGCTCGATGAGAACTTTAGACAGCCTTATTTTTCAAAATCAATTGGTGAGTTTTGGCGAAGATGGCATATTACACTTGGAACTTGGATGAAAGATTATGTGTTCTATCCATTTTCAATATCAAAGCACATGCTTAAGTTTGGTAAAAAAGCTAGAAAAGTATTTGGTAAGAAAATAGGAAAAGTATTGCCAATATGTGTTGCTAATATCTTGATATTTTTTATAGTAGGTGTGTGGCATGGGGCACAGTGGAAGTACATAATATACGGAATGTATAATGGAATTATTATTGCAGTAAGTAATCTTTTAAAGCCTTACTATGAAGTATGGGCAAAGAAATGTCATATAAATACACAGTCAAGAATATGGAAATTATTTCAGATTATAAGAACATTTATACTTGTAAATATAGGTTGGTTATTTGACGCATGTTCAACAGCAACTTTGTCATTTAAAGCTATGGCAAGAACATTTTATCAATTTAACTTGAGTGTTCTTACAGACGGAAGTCTTCTTAAGATGGGGCTTAATATGAGAGATTGGTATATTTTGATAATAGCAGTTATAATACTTTTTATTACAAGTGTTATGAAAGAAAAAGGTATTAATCTTAGAGATTTTGTAGCAGAGAAACCACTTGTAGTAAGATGGCTTATATATCTTTGCCTTGTATTTTCAACAGCACCATTTGGATATGTAGGAACGACTACTGAATTTATGTATGCGCAGTTTTAAATTTCTTAAGCGATAATAAAGAAATCGAAAGGATTGAAATTATGAAAAATAAGAAAGCAATATGTCATGCGGCAATATTTCTCGTTCTTGTAATTGTGATTAATAAGTTGCTTAATTTTATGTTAATTCAGCCTGGGCTTGCACGAACTGTATTTTATGAAAGTAGTAAAGGTGGATATGATTTAATAGCACTTGGTGCGTCACATGGTACTTATGGAGTTGACGCTGATGAACTGTCAGATACAATGGGTGGAAAGGCTATAAATATGTGTATGGGTGGTGAGTATTTTTATGATTCATATTATGTGCTTAAGTATGCCTTGAAAAATAATAAGCCTAAGACGGTAATTCTTGATATTGACTATCAGTATCTTGTTAATGAGCATGATGAAAGTATATTGTTTAATCAGATATATAATGCGTATCCTAATTGTTTTGACAAGTTTGGGTATTTTTTAACTAAGATGATGAAAGAGGAGTTTAGAGGTGCGCTTCTTAAATGGACTAATTATTGGCAATGTTATTATATGATTGGTACTACAATAGAAAAAAAGTTATCTGATGAATATAAAACTGCTGACCCATCACTTGTAAGTATGAACCCTTATGATACATATATGGGAAATGGTTTTATATATAGGTCAGAAGATTGTAAGAAGTCAACGACAGGTGGTCTTAAATGGGAAGAAAATAAAGTTGACAAAAATCAGTGTAAATATATTAAAAAAATTGTTGACCTCTGTAAAAAGAATAATATTAATATAGTATTTACAACGGTTGCCATTGACCCGGCTTCTATATCAAAGGATATAGAAAATTACCAACAAGCGCACGATTATTTGTCTAATATGGCGGATAAATATGGGGTGTCTTATTATGATTTTAATTTGCTTTCTTATGATGTGTTTAATAGAACTACTGATGATTTTTATGATGAAGAAGGTCATATGTATGGAAAGACTGCGAAGGTTTTTACTAATATATATGGAAATGTTATTAAAAGTGCAGTAGATGGCACACTTAATGAGTCAGATTACTTTAAGGGTGCATATAATGAAGTGTATGGATAAAATTAGCAGGGCTTGAGTTTTTGTATTTCACAATTTTTAAGTTGGTGATGATAGCAATAGTATATAACCAAACACACACCAGTAAAAGTACAATCACCTATATTTGTATGCCATCATCGAACAAAGGTGTTCGCTTCTGTCATACAAATATATGCGCTTGTTCTTTTAATAGTGCATTTATTGGTTATATACTATTGCTATCTTAACGGCAGTTTATTGTGGTGCAAAATACAAAAACTCAAGTATAAAAACGTGGACTTTTAAAGGATTATAATGTATATTATTATGGTAATTGCTTTTAGCAATAGAGAAGTTAATTTACTTAATAGTTTTAAAAAGTATTAAGTTTTATGATTGTAGGTTATTGTTCGTTTATCATTTATACGCTTATTATTTAGTGAAGAGAGTATAGGTGGGAATGGTGACAAGTTAGTTTGTACGCCGTTGATTTGGCAGAATGGAGTTTATAATGGGAAAGTATTTTGGAACAGATGGTTTTCGTGGAGAGGCTAATGTTAATCTTACAGTTGAGCACGCATATAAAGTAGGACGATTTTTGGGTTGGTTTTATGGAAAGAACCATGAAGACGGCAAGGCTAAGATTGTAATTGGTAAGGATACAAGAAGAAGCAGTTATATGTTTGAATATTCACTTGTTGCAGGTCTTACAGCTTCAGGTGCTGACGCATATCTTTTACATGTTACAACAACTCCTAGTGTATCTTATGTTGTAAGAACAGAAGATTTTGACTGTGGTATTATGATTTCTGCAAGCCACAATCCATTTTATGACAATGGAATTAAGCTCATTAATGACAAGGGCGAAAAAATGAGAGAAGATGTTATAAGTGAAATTGAAAAATATCTTGATGGAGATATGGCAGAGTTACCATTTGCAACAAAGGAAAAAATAGGTTGTACTGTTGATTATACAGCAGGTCGTAATAGATATATGGGATATCTTATGAGTCTTGCAATATATTCTTTCAAAGATATGAGAATTGGTCTTGACGCAGCTAACGGTAGCGCATGGACTCTTGCAAAGAGTGTATTTGATGCACTTGGTGCTAAGACTTATGTTATTAATGCACAGCCAAATGGAACTAATATTAATGAGAATTGTGGTTCAACTCATATTGAAGGATTGCAGGCGCTTGTTAAGAGAGAACACCTTGACGCAGGTTTTGCTTTTGACGGTGATGCAGATAGATGTCTTTGTGTAGATGAAAATGGTAATGTAATTACAGGCGACCATATTTTATATATCTATGGTTGTTATATGAAAGACAGAGATAAGTTAGTTGGAAATAAAGTAGTAACTACAGTTATGTCTAATTTTGGACTTTACAAAGCATTTGACGCAGTTGGTATAGAATATGAAAAGACTGCTGTTGGTGATAAGTATGTATATGAGTGTATGTCTGAAAATGGCTATAGAATAGGCGGAGAGCAGTCAGGACATATTATATTTAGTAAGTATGCAACTACTGGTGACGGTATTATCACAGCACTTAAAATGATGCAGGTAATGATTGGTAAGAAAAAGACTTTAAGTCAGCTTGCAGCTCCACTTGCAATATATCCACAGGTACTTAAAAATGTTCGTGTAACAAATAAGACAGAAGCACAAAATGATGAAGCTGTTAAAAAGGCAGTTGAAGATGTTGCAAAAGCTCTTGGTGATGATGGAAGAATACTTGTGCGTGAAAGTGGAACAGAACCAGTTGTAAGAGTTATGGTTGAAGCTGGAACTACACAAGAATGTGAAAAGTATGTTGATAGTGTAATAGATGTAATTAAGTCAAGAGGATATTGTATTTAAAGCATTGCTTGCGAAAGGTTTTATTTATGAAAAGTAAAATATCACAGGCTGTTTTACACTCCTATAAAGATATTATATCGGTTGTCATATTAATTATTATGACAACCGCTTTATTAATGTACTTTTATGGTTTGCAAAACATGGATATGTCAATTCCTTTTGGTTATGATGGAACTGATACTATGTCAAGTCTTGTTGAAGCTAAGATGACACAAGAGAGTGGTTGGAACATTTATACTGATAAATTAGCAGCCCCTTACGGATATAATAACAGCAATAATTTAATTACGGGACTTCACAATTTTGACCAATTATTAGTTAAGTTTTTTACAAGTGTAACAGGGGAATATGTAAAAGGCGTTAATTATACATTTCTTGCAACATTTTATCTTATCGGACTTATAACTTATTTTGTATTAAGATGTTTAAAATTAAGAGAGTGGATAAGTATAGGTGGTGCGCTTACATTTGCTTTCTTGCCATTTATCTTTTTTAGAAATATTGAACATCTTGTATTGTCAAGCTATTATTTTATACCACTTCTAATTCTTTTATGTCTTTGGATATATGAAGATAAGAATTTTCTTGTATTAAATAAAAGTTTTTTTAGTTACAAAAAGAATATATTAGCAATTATATTTACAGCGCTTATTGCAAATAGTGGTATAGTGTATTGGCAGTTTTTAGGTTGCTTTTTTCTTGTAGCAACAGCTCTTGCAAATGTAGTAAGAAATAGGGAATTTAGGTGTATAAGGCAGTCTTTACTTTGTATAATATCAATTATTGTATTTATGATAATTGGCTGTATTTCAGAAATTATAAGCATTGTTAATGGCAGTTCAGGAATTGAAGGGCGATTAAGAAGTATGTATGACTCAGAAGCCTATTCTTTAAAGCTTATTCAGCTTATAATGCCGGTGAGAAGTCATGGTATAAGTTATCTTGAAAATATAATAGAAAATTATAACACCTATGCACCATTGGTCAATGAAAATGCGTCAGCTTATTTAGGCCTTGTAGGAGTTATAGGTTTTTTTGTACTTTTACTTATGTTATTTAAGAAAAAGTCGGATAGTAATTCAACTGCATTTAAAAGATTATGCGCACTGTCAGAGTTGAATATATGTGCAGTTCTTTTTGGCACAATGGGCGGGTTTGGCGCAGTATTTTTTGCCTTTGTATCACAAACACTTAGAGGGTTTAATAGAATATCAGTCTACATATCATTTTTTAGTATTACTGCTGTTTGTATTATATTTAACGAAGTTGAAAATAAGATAGAAAGTAAGTTAGGTAATAATACGAAGTTAAAAGAAAATACTGTAAAAAATGATATTGCAAAAAATGATATTTTAAAAGATAGTATTTTAGAAGACAGTGATACAAAAATTAATATAACAAAAAAGAAAATTGTATTAAGTCATATAATATGTGCTGTTGTTGGAAGTATTATTATGCTAATAGGAATATTTGAGCAGAACCCACATATAGATATCCCGTATATAGAAAATTATGAAAATTGGACAAGTGATGATAATTTTGTTAAGAATATTGAAAGTAGTGTTTCTAGCGAAACAATGATTTTTCAGCTACCATATCAAGAATATCCAGAGGCAGAAGGACAAGGGCTTATGAAGTCACAAGACCCATTTGTAGGGTATCTTCATTCTAGTACATTGAAATGGAGTTTTGGAATTAATAAGGAGTCGGAAAATGCAGAGTGGTATTCTGATACTTCTGAATTGTCACCACAAAGTATGGTTGATGAGCTAAAGTCAAAGGGTTTTGGTGGAATATATATAGACAGATATGGATTATATGAAGATGATAAGTGGCAAGAGTTAGAGGAAGAATTGGAAGAATATCTTCATCAAAAACCACTTGTGAGTGATAATGAAAGGTACAGTTTTTTTAACATTATTGAATAATAATATGAAGTAAGTCTATATTTGAAATAATAAAATGAAAGGGTTTGATTTATGAAAATTAATTTAAAGGAGTCGATAGCTGGGTTAAAACAAGATGGTAAGCACACACCTAAAAGCATTATCTTTATATTTATGCTTGTTGTAATCTGTGTGGAAGTTGGAATGATTGTATATAGTAATCTTGTGGAATTACAATATCATCTTGGTTTTGATGCTTCATCGGCTTATCTTCACGCCGTTGAAATGTGGAGAGAAAAGTCATTAATTCCTTCAACATTTGCAATAACAACGACTCTTGGACTTGATGCTCCAGATGCGCTTGCAGCATTGTTTTATGGAATAACGGGAAACATATTTTTATCGTTTGGTATAGCTAATCTTATACTTGATGTAATTATCTGTATATCATTTTATCAGATATTAAAAGAGATTAATCTTACATCATTTACAAGAATATTAGGCATGGTATTTTTATTATGTCCATTTATGACACCAGACCATTTTACAGATAACAACCTTTCATATTTTGCAATGGTATTTGGTGAACAAGGTTCTTATAGTATTAAGATAATTGCAATGATGCTTTTATTCCTTACTATTATAAAATTTGAACATAATAAAAAATGTTACAAGACAATGATATTTGCAACACTCTTTAATATGCTTACTTGTGTTTCAAGTGGTATCTATGTAGCTATAACAATACTTGTTCCTTGCGTTGTTTATTACCTTGTAAAAATGGTATATGAAAACAGTTACAAAGTACTTAAAAATACAGGTTTAATATTTGCATTAGTTGAGCTTGTATTAAGTTTTATAGGAAAAGCTTCTACGGGACTTATTATGAGTTTTCAATCACATGAAAGCAATATGGTGCTTACGGGTATTCATCAATTTTGGACTAATATTGGAAGTCTTATAATGGGATATTTTCAGTTGTTCTGTGGAATATCAATTGAAACAGTAGTTAGTCTTTTTTCATTAAGAGGAATATTGCAGATAATGTCAGTAGCATTTATTCTCTTTATGTTTATTTTATGTGTTATATCAGTAGTATTTTTAATAAGACATATAAAGGCAAAAGAAAAAGATTTTAGTATTGTACTTCCGTATATTATAATATTTATAAATATTGCAGTATTTATTTTTTCATATACTTTGTACGATGGAGTGTTCTTTGAGTACAGATATCTTATAATTGTATATCTTATGCAGATATTAATTTGTTGTAGTACATTAGAAAAAATTGATGATAAATTTATATTTAAAAATGCTATTATAGTTGCCATTTCAGGAATATTAATGCTTGAAACAGTCGGAATACTTAATTATTATCACAATGACACTATTGATAAAGATGTTGTATATGATTTGCTTGACTCAGTTGACAGTCTTGATGTACCTGTGGCTTATGTATGGGGCAATTCAACAACTATTGATGCAAGAAACTTTAGAATACTTGATTTAAGTGTCGTGTATAAGGGCTTGTCTTATGGAAGTTATAACGAGGGTACTAACTGGGGCGATTATAATTATTATGATGAAAATAGCACATGGACTGGAAAAACAGCACTTATAACAACGCCAGATGAATTTGAAGAACTTCCAGAATTTATATCTAAGCATTATGAACTTTATGATTTCTTTGGAGATTATCAAGTGTATAAGTCAGATATTAATCCATTTGACCTTACAGCATTTGATAATAATAGCAAAGAAAATATTAACTTTATGTATTCTGCTGGTACGAATTTTGAAGAAGAAGACCTTGATGAAGATGGTTATTACACTACTAATGATGAAGTTTCTGGTGATATGTTTAATATGGTGCTTCCGGGTGTTGGTGCAGGAAGTTATGATATTGTGCTTGAGTGTGAAGTACTTGAATTTGATGAAGACAGCGAGGCGCATTTTGAAGCTCGTGATATAGGAACTGATGAGAGTATTGCCACAGTAGATATTAAAGAGGGCAATACAAATGTAGAGTTAAAAAATGTAACTTTAGACGATACAACAAATGTACTTCTTAAAGTTGACCAGACAACAAATACAAGTATTAAACTTAAAAAAGTTAAGATAACTAAATTATAAATTTATAATTAAATTATATTAAAAAAGTCCATCACTTTTATTGTGAAAAAATAGGTGGTGGACTTTTTTAGAGTGTGTTTATTATAGTTTTGTTAAAATGTCATCATAAAATTAAAGTGTTTCTAATATGATAGTACAAAGTAATATTAAGGGTGGTTATGTGTTGGGGGAGAAAAAGCCTTTTAAACATATTCCTGATATTGTAAAAGTGTCATTATACAGATTACTTGCTGGAATACTTATTGCTATTATTGTTGTTCTTATTATGTATCTTACAGGTTGTTCAATGTCACAACAAGATGGTGGAAAAGTTGAAGATATTGACTTTACAGTTGTGGAAAATCAAGATGTACCTGATGAGCTTATGAAGCTTATAAAGGAAAAGAAGCAGAATACATTAAGACTTACTTATACAACTAAAGATTATACTTATATGGTTGCGGGCTATGGTTCACAGCCAACAAGTGGTTATAGTATTAAGGTTAATGATGTGTATTTAGGTAAAAATGCTATATATGTTGATGTTAGTTTGATAGGACCGGCAGCAGGCGAGCAAGTAAACGAAATGCCAACGACACCATATATTGTAATAAAGATAGAAAAAAGAGATGAACCGGTTATCTTTAAAATTTAAAGTGGTTGATATTTTAAGTAAAATAATGTATTTGATATATGAACATATCAAAAGTTATTAAATCTTTAAAATAGAATAGTTTTAAGTTTGACAAATTATATTCTTAGATAAAGATATAATTTGTCAAACTTTTTTTTATCGTCATATTTTTCTATCAATTCTCATATTTATATTTATAGAAGTATGAATAAAGGAGTGCAAGAATTGATAATCAGAAAAGAAAATATCCATGAAAACAGAATAAAATGCAGTAACACAATGCAAATTACACTTGATGATGACTTCAATGTGCCAGACAGTAAGCCTGATATAGATAGTATTATAAAAGAAAGAGGAATTGTACATATAGAGTCAGTAAAAAGTGTTGCAGATAAAGCAGATGTTATAGGAGCTTTAGATTTTTCACTTTTGTATACAGGTACAGAAAATGATAAACATATACCCGTAAGAATGAATGGCAGTATGGAATTTAATGAAAAGATTAATCTTTCAGAAGATGCTGATAATACATATCTAACAGCACAGGCAAGACTTGAGGACATAACAGTAAAGGCAATCAATTCAAGAAAAATAAGTGTAAAAGCAGTAGTATCAATAACAGTAGTGAGTGAAGAAATAGAAGATGTATCTGTTGGAAATGACGTTGATGATATAGACGAAAAAGACGATATACAGATACTAAAAAACACTATAAATTACTGTCAGTTAGCTGTTAATCAAAAAGACAATCTAAGAATAAAAGAAAGTGTTAATCTAACGGCAGGAAAGCCTAATATAGCACAACTTTTGTGGGAAGATATAGACATACGAAGTTTTAATACAAGGCTAGATAATAATTCAATGAATATTACAGGACAAATGAATGTATTTGTGATGTATACAGCACAAGATGATACAGAGTCAGTACAGTGGTTTGAAACAACAAAGGACTTTGAAGGTACACTTGATATAAGTGGCTGCAATCCAGATATGGTAAGCTATGTAAAATATGGGTTAGTCAGCACAAATGTAGAAGTAAAGCCTGATTATGATGGAGAAAATAGAGAGATTGCAATTGAACTTGTAATAGATATGGAAGTCAAAGCTTATGAAGAATATGAGCAACAGATAATTACAGATATTTATTCGCCGGTTAAAAATGTAACACTTAATGAACAAAAGGCAGTATTAAGACAGCTTCTTACACATAATAATTCTAAATGCAGAGTATCAGAGCGAGTAAAAGCTGATGAATATGTTAATATGCTTCAAATATGCAATTGTACGGGAATGGCACAGATTGATGATATAAGTTCAGATGAAGAAGGAATATTAGTTGAAGGTGCAGTTGTTGTAAATGTATTCTATATAACATCAGACGATAATTCTCCAATGGGAAGTATGCGTACTGCATTACCATTTTCACATAAGATACAAGTAAAATGTGATGATATAGAAAAAATGGAGTATACGATTAACCCACTTGTAGAAGATTTAAGCGCAGTAATGACAGGAAGTGGTGAGATTGAGATAAAGGGAAGTGTATCTCTTGATACAATATGTTTTCAAGCATATAGTGTCAATGGAGTTATGTCGTGTGAGATAACACCATTTCCAGAAAATGAATTTCTAAAGTTTCCAAGTATAATAGGTTATATAGCAAATGGTGAAGAAACCTTGTGGGAAATAGCAAGAAAAAATCATACGACAACATCATCAATAAGAAAAAGAAACGGTCAGCTTGTAGAAAAGACAGCAGATGATATGAAAGTTAAAAAAGGTGAGAAGTTATTGCTTGTAAAAGTGGCAAGATTATAGAAATTAAATAAATTATTTTAGTTAATTTAACGTGAGTTCGACAAAAACACCTATGCAGAAATGGTAGTACCTAACTGTATAGATGGCTTCTTTGGTAAAAATGAGTATGCAACAAGTCCTGACACAACATTTGTTACAAAGTTACTTATACTTCTGTGCCTAGAATGTTCTATGTAACAAATGTTTTTAAGAAAATCATTTACTGACTCTATAACTGCTCGTTTCCTTAAAAGTATTTTATCACTAATTGGCATCATTTTATCATGCTTACTATTTTTTCTCTGTTTAGTTATTAAAAGATAACACAACAGGCAAGACAGTAAGAAGTGAAGCTCTTAATGTAAAGATTGATGCAACAAATAGTCCAACATCAACACTTACAGCAAGTACAGCTAATGTAAATGTAGGTGGTAAGGTAACACTTACAGCTAAGGCAACAGGTGGAAGTGGAAAGTATACATATAAGTTCTTAATCTACAACCCAACAACAAAGCAATGGGCAAAATTACAAGACTTCTCAAATAACAGTACATTTACATGGACAGCAGGAAGTGCAGGAGCTAGACAGTTCTATGTAGACGTAAAGGACGGAAATGGAAAGGTAACAAGAAGTCAGGTAGTTAATGTACAAGTAGGAAATGCACAGTCAGTAACAAAGCTTTCAGTAAAAGCAACAGCAAGTACAACAGCTAACAAAGTAGGACAAAATGTAACATTTACAGCAACAGCTAATGGTGGTGCAGGTGGATATACATATAAGTTCCTTGTATACAATAAGACAACAAAACAATGGGCAAAGATACAAGACTTTAGTGCTACAAGTAAGCTTACATGGAAAGCAGGAAGTGCAGGAGAACGACAGTTCTATGTAGATGTAAAAGATAAGAATGGTAATACAGTAAGAAGTTCAGTTATGAATGTGAAGACAACTAAGTAATATTTTTACAATATTATCTAAAAATTAATAAAAATGGGATATAGCACTAAAGGTAGTGTTATGTCCCATTTTTTCAAATTAGGCTAATGACTAGCCAAAGCAAAGCTTATATTTGCATAATACTTTGATGACTGTTTTGTGTAAATCCAAAGTGTGCTATGTTTTTTTGCACCTATTTTTAATATTGATTAATTTATTAATTATATAGAATGTATATTTAATGTTTACAACACTGAGATTTTGTGATATAATAAATAAAAAGTGATTATAAATATACAATGGAAAGGTGATATAGGACTTCTTAATATTGTAATGATAGGATTATCAGAAGAATTACCAGAACATAACAAGGATTATGAATTACATCGTTTATTAGGCACATTGCTATCAAATGAATTAACAGCAACAGAAAAGTTAAATATAATAGGGAATGAATATGATATTCCTATAGAGGAAAAGTTTAGAGAGGAAGTGGATATTATGTGTAATTTAAGCCAGGGCGTAAAAGAAAAAGGAATAGCTATAGGTGAGGAGCGTGGGATAGCTATAGGTGAAGCTTCCTTGATAAAAACTATGTATAATAATGGATTAACTCCTGAGCAGATATCAAAGATGACAAGTAAAAGTATTGATGATATAAATGCTATACTTGAAGTTGAATAATTTAATGTGAGTTTGGCAAATAAAAATAGGTTGTTTAAATATATAAAGGAATGATAATGATGACAATAGGAGATTTTTTAAGGGTTACAACAGCAGATGATTATTTTACTGTAATTATTAGTAGTGGAGAAAAAACATTATATTATGGATATGAAAATGAAGTACCAGATGAGATTAAATCTCTAAAAATTACAGAAATTTATATTAATTGGGATGATGAAGTCGTTGCAATTGAAGTAAGCGAAAAATAGTTAAAATTTTATTTGACGTGAGTTCAACAAAAACATAGCACATTTTTAGAATGATATGCTAACTATCAATTGGATAGAGCATTTCATAAAAAGTGTGCTATGTTTTTTGTGGCTCTTTGTCAGGAGTGTGGGTAAAAGTCCCATGTTTTTGTATAATAGTAGATTTATTTTTCGATAGCTTTTAATTTAATCAATCGCATGTAAATTCTTAAGTGAAATATCCATAATAGGAGCTGAATGTGTTAATGCGCCACTTGAGATATAGTCAACACCTATACTTGTAAGACGTTTTATATTTTCAAGTGTAACATTTCCTGAACACTCAGTCTTAGCACGACCGTCAATAATCTTAATTGCTTCTGTCATCATATCAGTTGACATATTGTCAAGCATAATAATATCTGCGCCAGCTTCAACGGCTTCACGAACTTGGTCAAGGTTTTCAACTTCAACTTCAATCTTTCTTACAAATGGAGCATATTCCTTTGCCATTTTAACAGCATTAGTAACACTTCCGGCTGCACCAATGTGATTATCCTTTAATAATACACCATCAGAAAGATTGTAACGGTGATTATGACCACCACCTGCTTTAACTGCATATTTTTCAAAAATACGCATATTAGGAGTAGTCTTTCTAGTATCAAGAAGTTTTGTGTTAGTTCCTTCTAACAATTGTGCTACATTGTGAGTATAAGTTGCAATTCCACTCATACGTTGTAAATAGTTAAGAGCAGTACGTTCACCTGATAATAATACTCGTATATCACCTCGAACAACAGCCATAAGTTGACCGTTGCTTACTTTGTCAGAGTCTTTGCAATACATTTCAAATTCTGTGTTTTCATCTAATAATTCAAATACTCGTTTGAAAACATCAAGACCAGCGATAATACCGTCTTGTTTACATATAAGTGATACTTCACCTTTTTGATAATGTGGCATAACAGCATTAGTTGTTACGTCTTCACTAGAAATATCTTCGGCAAGTGCCATTTGTATAAGTTTATCAGCATTTAACTTCATTGTTATGTTGTTCATGTTCTTTTTTCATCCTTTCGATTTCGTCTAAAACGATTTTTTTATAGTAAGCTGTGAGCTTGTCATAGTCTTTGTAAATGTCAAAATTCATATTCTTAATAATAGAAACAGCCATATCATGTGAAGTAGGTTGTGTATTTACTTCTTGACTATTCATATTTTTTATTATATCTTTTGCGGCACGTTTTGCAAATACAAGGCTTTCAAGTAAAGAATTACTTGCAAGACGATTTTTGCCATGAACGCCATTACAACTTGTTTCACCAGCAGCATATAATCTATTCATGCTTGTCTTGCTGTAACGATTAACGTCAACACCACCCATAAAGTAATGTTGCGCAGGCACAACTGGAATAGGTTCTTTTGTAGCATCATAACCTTCTTCAAGGCAACGCTCGTATATATTAGGAAAATGGTGTAATATATCTTCTTTAGGAATTGGAGCAAGAGAAAGCCATACACAAGGCTTGTCATCTTTTTCCATCTGTTCTTTAATAGCATTTGCAACAACATCTCGAGGAAGTAATTCGTCAACAAATCTTTCGCCTGCATTGTTAAGAAGAAGTGCGCCCTCACCACGAACGGACTCTGAGATTAAAAATCTTCTGCCAGCAGTTTTAGAATAGAGTGTTGTTGGATGTATTTGTATATAGTCTGGGTTTTGAAGCTTAATGTCATGCTTTAAAGAAATGGCAAGTGCATCACCAGTTAGATGACTAAAGTTAGTTGAATTGTCAAAAAGACCACCAATTCCACCACAAGCCCATATTGTATAATCTCCGGTTATAGTAATAAGCTGGTTAGGTTCTTTGTTAGAACGGCATATAATACCATAACATGAGTTGTCTTTTTCAATTATATCAAGCATTGTCATTTCTTCAATAAGAGTGACATTTTCTAATTTTTTTACTTGCTCAAGCAAATGACTTGTTATTTCTTTTCCAGTGATATCTTCGTGGAAAAGTATTCTAGGAGTAGAGTGTGCGCCTTCTCTTGTAAATGCTAAAGAACCGTCGTCATTTCTTTTAAAGTCAACTCCAAAATATATTAAATCGTTAATTACATCTTGTGAAGAACGTATCATAATGTCGACAGAGTCTTTGTTATTTTCATAGTGACCTGCACGCATTGTATCTTCAAAATAACTGTCGTAATCGTTATCATTTTTTAATACGCATATTCCGCCTTGAGCAAGAAATGAGTCACTACTTTCAAGGTCCGACTTAGTTATCATAACTATTTTTTTATCACGAGGCAGGTTAAGTGCAGCATAAAGACCAGATACACCAGTACCTACAATAATAACATCTGCTTGTATATTTAATTTGATATTATAATTAGCCATAATTCTCCTCCGTTCTGCTATATATGTTTACAACACAAATAGTAGGCAAATCAGATATTTTTAATCTATTTTGTTACTTGTTTATTTGATTTAATAACGTGAAACTATTTTGCAAGCTCTAACATTCTTGTAAGTGGTATACTAGCCTTTTGCCTTACTTCGTCAGATACTTCCACGACATTATCTTCATTTATAAGTACATCTCTTACTTTTTCAAGAGTGACTTTTTTCATATTAGGACAGAATTGGCGGATACCTACAGAGTAGAATTTTTTGTTAGGATTTTTCATTGTAAGCTCATGTAAAACGCCCATTTCTGTACATATGATAAATTCAGAAGCGTCACTATTTGTAGCAAAGTCGATAATTCCGGAAGTGCTTCCTATATAATCAGCAAGTTCAAGTACGTCCATTGTACATTCTGGGTGAACAAGAACTAATGCGTTAGGTTTTGCATTTTTGGCTTTTAAGACGTTTTCTTTAGTAATGCTTTTATGAACGTGGCAGAAGCCATCGTTGAATATAAAGTTCTTTTCTGGCACGAGTGAAGCTATGTATCTGCCTAGATTTTCGTCTGGTATAAAGAAAATGTTTTTATTAGGAAGTGCTTTAACAATTTTTAACGCATTAGATGAAGTTACGCACACATCTGAATGAATTTTTAATTCGGCAGTTGAGTTGATGTAGCACACTACTGCAAGGTCATCGTATTCGCTTCTTAACTTTTCAATGTAGTCGATATCTGCCATGTGTGCCATAGGACAGTTTGCAAGATTATCTGGCATAAGTACGAGTTTATCTGGATTAAGAATTTTGGCACTTTCACCCATAAAGGAAACGCCACAAAATACGATTACTTGTTCTGAAACTTCTGTTGCTTTTTTGCTAAGGTAGTAGGAGTCGCCAATGTAATCAGCTATATCTTGTACTTCATCATTTACATAATAATGTGCTAGTATAACTGCATTTTTTTCTTTTTTTAAACGTTTTATCTCATCAATTACAGATTGCATAAATTCCTCCATTTGTGTAATGTCAATATTATGTAGAAATTAATAAATAAAATATTTTTTATAAATTTAAGTTTAAGTATATATTAGTTATTTTGTTATGATTGGTTTGTAAAATAAACGGGGATTTACTTATATTTTACATAAACTAACATTAAATTCATTTTTCGTTGTATTATAACACTTGTGTTTACATCTGACAAGACAGAAGTAAAGATTTGTGTAAAATTTGTGGTTTGTGAGAGTGGTGTGTTGTTTGGTTGTGTGGATAGCAGTAAGTATATAAACACACACACCAGTAAAAGTACAATAAACTATATTTGTATGCCATTATCGAACAAGTTTGTTCGCTATTGTCATACAAATATAGCCTATTGTTCTTTTACTGGTGCATTTAGTTTATATACTTACTGCTATCCTACAAAACTTTCGTTTACCTCCTAAAGTGAAGCCACAACTTTGTAGGGGGAATGGGAGTGTTAATGGGAAATCACGCATTGCGTTCTAGTGGGTTTTGTGGTATGATATTTAAAACGCATTGCGAGATTAACATTTTAAAGTGAGGAATTATAATGGATACGGCATCAAGTATTAAAAAGATAAGATTAGAGGCTGGACTTAGCCGAAAGGAATTTTCTGAGCATACAGGTATTCCAGTAAGAACACTTGAAGATTGGGAGGCTGGAAGACGTAACCCACCTAATTATATACCCAAACTTATTGCATATCAGTTCAAGTATGAGAAAATGATAAGAGAACAGGAGAACAAGGGTGAATAAGCTAGAAGTATTAAAAAAAGTATTTGGTTACGATAGCTTTAGAGATGGTCAGGAGCAGATTGTTGACAGTATATTAAGGGGACAAGATGTGTTGGGTATTATGCCAACGGGAGCAGGTAAGTCTATATGTTATCAACTTCCTGCTCTTATGATGAGTGGAATAACAATAGTAGTATCACCACTTATTTCTCTTATGATAGACCAGGTAAAAGCTCTTAATGAAGCGGGTGTTCATGCAGCTTACATTAATAGTGCACTTACGGAAACTCAAGTAACGAAGGCATTGTACAATGCTATGATGGGTAGATATAAGATTGTATATGTAGCACCAGAAAGATTAGAAACTAATAGATTTTTGGAATTTGCTATGAATTCGGATATATCAATGATTACAATTGATGAAGCTCATTGTATATCACAGTGGGGGCAGGATTTTAGACCAAGTTATCTAAAGATAGTCAATCTTATAAAACGTTTTCCTAAAAGACCAGTTGTAAGTGCATTTACAGCGACAGCAACAATGCAGGTTAAAGAAGATATTATGTGTATCTTAGGGCTTAATAATCCTAAGGTTATGGTTACGGGCTTTGATAGGAAGAATTTATATTTTGAAGTAAGAAAAAGTAAACATAAAGATGCAGATATTCTTGATTATGTGCAAAGTCACAGTAATGACAGTGGAATAATATACTGTGCTACAAGGAAAAATGTGGATAATGTGTATATTATGCTTCTTAATAGTGGAATTAGTGCAACTAGATACCATGCAGGTTTATCTAATGAAGTAAGAAAGAAAAATCAAGAAGATTTTATTTACGATAGAAAGCCGGTTATTGTTGCGACTAATGCGTTTGGTATGGGGATTGATAAGTCAAATGTAAGATATGTGCTTCACTATAATATGCCACAGTGTATTGAAAATTATTATCAGGAAGCAGGGCGAGCAGGCAGAGATGGAGAAAGTGCAGAGTGTATTTTATTTTATTCGCCACAAGATGTTATGATAAGTGAATTTCTTATTGAAAATAAGGGTGAGAATACGGAATTTACAGAAGATGAGCTTATGCTTATTAAGGAAAATGATATTAAAAGGCTTGCAAAAATGCGTTTTTACTGTACAACAAAGGATTGTTTAAGAGAGTATATGCTTAATTACTTTGGTGAGTATACAATCAAACATGAATGTGGAAACTGCTCTAATTGTAATACGGTATATGAAGAAAAAGATGTTACAGATATTTGCATTGATATAATTAAGTGTATTAAAGAGGGGAATCAACGTTATGGAATGAATGTAATTATAGGTACACTTCGTGGAAGTAATACCGCAAGATTGCGTTCGTATAGAGTTGATAAGTTAGAAAGTTATGGTACTAGAAAAAATGTAAGTGAAGCTATGTTAAAAAGTATTGTTGAAGAACTTTTATTGCAGGACTATCTTATTGAAACTAATGATGTATATAGAATACTTAAACTTACATCAGAGTGTGACGGTATATTAGATGGAAGTACAAGGATAATATGTAAGTGGTCACCAAGTAAGGAAAAGACATCAGAAACACAAATTAAGCCGAAAAAGGATAGAAGGTCAGATATTCTTAATTCAAAGGGACTTGCATTATTTGATGAGCTTCGTGCTTTAAGAATGGATATTGCAAGACAAGAAAATATGCCGCCATATATTATTTTCTCAGATAAGACACTTGTTGATATGTGTATTAAGTTGCCATTTACAAAGGAAGAAATGTTATTGGTAAATGGTGTTGGTGAAAACAAGTATCAAAGATATGGAGAACAATTTATCCAAAAAATTGTAGATTGTACAGATGCAGTTAAGGATAAGTATTATTTTTAATAGACAGGGGATAATTAATGAAGGCATTAATAAAAAAATATAAAAATATGTCTATAAGGTTAAGATTTATGATACTTGCAGGAATATTAACTATACTTGCAGGTGGAAGTGTTATAGGTGTATTAATAAAGAATAGTCGTACGGCGTGGAAAAGTGCAGATTATTTAGAACATTTTTCACAGATAAGTCAGATATATGAGCTTAATGCCCAAAATACTGAAGCATTAAAAGAACTTAAAAAGTCAGACGATGAACAGGAAACTATACTGGCAGGGCAGATAACTAGTAATATTAATAGGATGCTTGATTTGTTAGATGAGGTTGATGAAGAAGCTTTATCTTCTGATGAACATATGAGAGTTAATACTGTAAAGTATCTTACACAATATTTTAGTAATAATTATAGTAGATATCTTGAGGAGGAATATGATAATGATTTGTATTCAGACTGCTTGTATACAATAGATAGAATTAATTCTTTTGTACAAGAAATTCTTCGTATAAGTGTGGAGTCTAACAAAGAATATATAGATAGGGTTCAAAAAGATAATACAAATTTATGGATTACAAGTGTGTTTATTACAATTATGGTTGTTGTAGTAAGTGGTTCAATTAATATATTATTTAGTAAGTATATTGCTAAGATTATTGAGAGTACTGCTAAAATGACAAAAGAGATTGCAAATGGTCAAAGAACGGCAATATATGAGATTAAAGACGAGCCACCAGAAGTAAAAGATATGCTTGAAAGCTTCAATGAACTTTTGGTACAACTTCAAGAAAAAAATGATATGAAGCTTAAGATAGCACAAGATGAGCTTGAACAGATAAGAATGCAGGAGCTTCTAAAAGAAGCCAAACTTCAAGGCTTGCAAATGCAGATTACGCCACATTTCCTTTTTAATACGTTAAATGTTATTTCTAAGATGGCATTTCTTGAAAATGATGACAAGGTGTATCACCTTATAATTGCATTGTCTAAGTTTTTAAGACATAGTTTAAAAAATAGGCAAAGTTGTGTGCCAATACAAGAAGAAGTTGATATGATTGGTCAGTATCTTTATATATTGCAGGCTAGAATGGGAAATAGATTACACTACAATATTGATAATCAACTTGAAAAAGACACAACTCAAGAGCTTCCGTTATTTACACTACAGCCTATAGTAGAAAATGCTTTTAAACATGGAGTTGAGCCTTGTATTGATGGTGGGAATATAATTATAAGAATAAGACAGTATCAAGAAGAATTAATTCTTACAGTTGTAGATAATGGCGTAGGTATGGATAAAGAACAGCTTGAGAAAATGAGATTAAAGACTAAGATAGAAGAAGTACGTTTTAATTATGAAGAACACATTGGAATTGAAAATGTATGCAGTCGTCTTAATATGTTGTATGAAGACAGAGTTCATATATTTATAAGTTCAAGACAAGGCAAAGGAACTATTTTTACAATAAGAATTAAAAATGCTAATATTCACCCAGCACTTGAAAATTCTTAAGCTTAGATACATAAGAATATGATTTATGTATGAGTAGTAGAGTGGTTAATTCTACTATAAATGAAAGGATTTTACTTATGAAATATAAATTATTATTAGCAGAAGATGAACAGATTGAACGTCTTGCAATGAAGAAGATGATAAATATGCAGTATCAAGATATATATGAAATCTTTGAAGCTGAAAATGGAATAGAAGCAGTTGATATAGCATTAAAAGAACAGCCAGACATGATATTTATGGATATTAAAATGCCAGGAATGACAGGGCTTGAGGCAGCAGCTAAGATTAGAGAGAGTAATAAGTCAGTAAAGATAATATTTGTGACAGCATTTGACACTTTTGAATATGCAAAAGGTGCAATTTCTGTTAAGGCGGAAGAAATGCTTCTAAAGCCTGTCGATATGGATGAATTTATATCACAGATGAATGATTGGACAGAGCAGTTAGAACAAGAAAGAAATGAAAAAGATACACTAGAAAATATTAATCCATTAAAAAGACAATATGAGATTGAATTTGTAGAAACGGTACAAAAGTTTAGTTGTCAAAAAGAAGATATTGAATATTATCTTAATGCTTTAGATATTGAATTTAAAGGCGTGGTGGTGGCACAAGTAGATTTTACAACAGCACCAGATTATAAGAAAGCAGGTAATGCAAAACGTGATGTGATTATAAAGGACTTTATTGATAGACTCAATGTGATATCACAAGGGTGCAATTATAGAATTGTTACAGGTAGAGCAGAAAGTTGTATTAAAGTGTTATTTTTTGTAAATAATAATGATAATGATAATGAAAAAAATAATACTTTATATAAAGATAATATAATAAATGATATAAAATCTTTTCTTGATAAAACATCGCAATATTTAGGTTTAAGAGTGGATATAAGGATTAGTGATTTTATTGAAACAGAGCTTAAGATACCGACAGGAGTATATCAAGCAAGTGTGCATGGAGATACTGAACGTAATAATCTTGTATTATATCCATTTGAATTAGAAAAAGAACTTATAGATAATATTGCACAAGGTTTATTTGATAAGTCGGATAGTATTATTTTAAGAATTTCAAAGGAACTTAAAAAGAATTTTACAGGAGATGGATATAGGCATATGGTGCTTGAGCTTTATAGTGTAGTAAAAAGAGCTATAATTCAGATATCTCCAGATGCACTTATGAATTATGCTGATAAGTTGTCAGATGAAATTGACGATGAAAAGAGTTTTTGTGAGTTTTTTACACAACTTTTTGAATATGCAAAAGATTATACACAACAACATTCTGATAGGAATAAGCTATTAATACAAAAGGTTAAGGCGTATGTTGAAGAACATTACGCAGAAGAACTTACACTGGATGATATGGCAGATATGATAGGGTATAGCACATATTATTTTATGAAGCTTATTAAAGAATATATGGGAATGAGCTTTGGTGATTTTCTTACATCAGTAAGAATGAACAATGCTAAGAAATTACTTATATCAACTAACATGTCAATTAGTGAGGTAGGATATTCAGTAGGTTATAATGATGCTAATTATTTTGCACGAGTATTTAAAAGACAAGAAAAGGTTACGCCTAGTGAGTATAAAAGACAATATAATAGGAATGGAGAGTAAATATGAACTTTTTTTTGAAAATTGTTTTTTTATTTTTTATAGGTTGTGAATTAGGCTGGGGACTTGAAGTATTATTTAGACGTTTTATTTCAAAGAATAATCCAGAAAGAAGATGGATTAACCCAGGATTTCTTATTGGACCATACTTGCCGCTTTATGGAACAGGGCTTGTTGCATTGTATTTAATGGCAAGTGTTGACAGTTCTTTTATTAAAAATATTTATTTGCAAAAGGCGTTTGTATTTTTAAGTATGGCTGTTATGATGACACTTATTGAGTATATAACTGGTCTTATATTTATAAGGCATTTAAAGGTAAAGCTTTGGGATTACACAGATGAGTGGGGCAACATAAAAGGTATTATATGTCCTAAGTTTTCATTAGCATGGGCACTTATTGGCGGTGTTTACTATTTTTTTGTACACCCATATATACTTGAAGCATTAACTTGGCTTTCTAATAATTTGGCATTTTCATTTGTAATTGGCATGTTTTTTGGTATATTTATAATTGACCTCGGCTACTCATTTCGAGTGGTTGATAAAATTAAAAAATATGCCAAAGAAAATGACATTGTTGTTCGCTATGATGAATTTAAAGCAGATATTGCACAGGCTCTTAAACGAGATAAGCAAAGAAGCAAATTTATGTTTATTTTTGGAACAGTTCAACCGCTTACAGAACAGTTAAAGGCATATAAAGAAAAGCTTGAGAAACTTGAAAAACTTAAAAATGTTAAAGGCGTAGCAGAAAAGATTAAGACTAACAAAAATAAATAATTAAAAGTAACATTACATATAAAAAGATTTATTGTATTATTTAACACTGTTAAGCAAGTCTTCTACTTCTATTATGTAGAATATATTGGTGTAAAAAACTTGCTTGATAGTGTTAAAATAATTACATGGGTTAAAATTAGAATGAGGTATATTATGTCAGAACAAACAAGTTGTGAATACTGTAGTAATTTAGTTTATGATGAAGATTGTGAGGGTTATGTTTGTGACGTAGAGATGGACGAAGATGACTACGGCAGATTTATAAGTAGTGGAAGAAAGATATGTCCTTACTTCCAGTTTGATAATGAATATAAGATAGTAAGACATCAGATGTAATAGTATTAATATGGGAAAATAATTGAAAGGTTAGAGTTTAAATGGAAGATAAAAGGTATGCGGTATTAATAGACTCCGATAATATATCATCAAAGTATATTGTGAGTATATTAGATGAAATGACAAAATATGGGGTTATAACTTATAAAAGAATATATGGTGATTGGACAGCACCACAAGCTGGCAGATGGAAAAAAGAATTGATGGAAAATTCTATAACACCAATACAGCAATTCAGAAACACAGTAGGAAAAAATGCAACAGATTCAACATTAATAATAGATGCAATGGATATATTATATACTAATAATGTTGACGGCTTTTGTATCGTGTCAAGTGATGGTGACTTTACAAGGTTAGCTGGCAGACTTAGAGAGTCTGGTATGGAAGTAATTGGAATGGGTGAGAATAAAACACCACGTTCATTTAGAGCAGCCTGTTCTGTATTTACTGATTTAGAATTACTACTTGACCAACAAGAGGAGGAGCAAATACATAAAAAGTCTGGTAAAAAGGCGAAAAATTTCCTAAAGCAAAATAAGATTGAAAATGCTATAATAGAAATTATCATGGAAAATGAAAACAAAGGAAGACAGACAGGTCTGGGTGAGATAGGAAGTCGTCTTCAAAAGAAGTATTCTGATTTTGATGTGAGAAACTATGGATATAGTTCACTTTCGACATTTTTGGAAGAAATAGAAAGTTTTGAATTAAAAAAAGTTAATAATACGGTTATTGTCGGTGTAAAAGAAGATAACAGTGTTAAGAAATGTGTTGTCAAATTTGCGATTGAATGTGTAAGACAAGCAGGAAAAAATGGGCTTGAACTTGGAGCATTAGGTCAAAAAATTCACAAGAAGTATCCTAACTTTAAAGTTAAAGAGTACGGATATTCGACTCTTAGTAAGTTTATATATGGAATAAAGTTGTTAAAAATAGATAATATTGATGAAAATAGAAAGCTTGTTTTTCTAAAATAAAATACTAATAAGAATGGAATAATATATTATATGGAAAAACTTGATATAAGAACGTCACAAGGTAAAGTTACTGGAGTAGTAAAAGAAAGAGATGAAGTACATCGCAATGGTGATATACATGGTACATCACATGTGTGGCTTATTAGAAAGAAGCAAAATAAAAAATTTGATATTTTATTGCAAAAAAGAGCTAGTGCAAATGATGTATATGGCGGTGGCTATGATATTTCATCAGCAGGTCATGTATCAGCAGGAGAAGATTATCTTGATACTGCTATAAGAGAGTTAAAGGAAGAACTTGGTGTAGAAGCTAAAGAAGAAGATTTGATTTTTATTGGTTTTCTTGAAGGCGAGATGAGAACTAAGTTTGCTGGAAAGCCATTTATTAACCACGAAGTAAGTGCTGTTTATATATATGAGTGTGATATTGATGAACGAGATTTTGTATTGCAACAAGAAGAAGTAGAAGCGGTACTTTGGATTGACTTTGACGAATGTAAACAAAAGGTTTGGAATGGACAGATTAGAAATTGTATATTTCAAGATGAGTTTAAGATGCTTGAAAAAGTGTTAAAGTAAGGTTACAATAAGAGTATGAGATTTGATTTAAAATGTTAATGATGAAAGGAATATATAATGAATAAAATAGCAAGTTTTACAGTAAATCATTTGAATTTACTTACAGGTGTTTATGTATCAAGAAAGGATTATCTTGGAGAACAAGTAATAACAACTTTTGATTTAAGATTTACAAGACCTAATGAAGAACCACCAATGGATAATCCGGGTATTCATACAATAGAACATCTTGTAGCAACATTTTTAAGAAATAATGAAGAATGGAAAGATAAGACAATATATTTTGGACCAATGGGCTGCAGAACAGGTTTCTATGTAATATTTGCAGGAGATTTACAATCTGAAGATATAATAGATATATTAAGACAAGCAGCAGATTTTGTGTTACAATATGAAGGAGAGATACCGGGATATTCACCTCGTGATTGTGGTAATTACCTTGACAACAATCTTAAGCTTGCAAAGATATATATGAAGAAGTTTAAAGAGGAAGTGTTAGAACACCCAGTAAAAGAAAGATTGGTTTACCCTGAATAGTTGACCAGCTTATTAAAATAGCGGTAGAGGATAAGATAAATGGCATATTTTAGAAATGTTACGTTGAACATAGAAGATTTTGACACGGAGGAAGATTATAGCAGAGCTTTATTAGAGCAGGAGCGTATTCAAAAAATATTATCAAATGTAGATATAACAGATGCTCATGTTGCAAGACAACTTTATGAGGGTTTTAATCAACATCCAGAAATGTTTCGTTCAATAGTAGGAATAGAATTTATGGACGTTTTAAGAGAAAATAGTAAAGATGATAATATTCCTGTTGAACCCTTTGTGAATGAACAATCAGAAGATACACAAGATGAAGAAATGGTTGATACATTAACACCAGAATTAATGAAAGAAGAACAGGCTCAAGAGTTACAGAATTCACAAGAAATTGAAGCCCAAGAAGAACCACAGAGCTTACAGGAAAGCGAAGCACAGGCTTTATGGGAAAGTACAGAAGATGTATCAGAACCAGAAGAAAGTAAAGCGCAAGAAGAACCACAGAGCTTACAAGAAAGCGAAGCGCAGGCTTTATGGGAAAGTACAGAAGATGTATCAGAACCAGAAGAAAGTAAAGCGCAAGAAGAACCGCAGAGCTTACAAGAAAGTGAAGTACAGGAAGAACCACAGAGTCTGAAAGAAATTGAAGAATCAACTTTGTTGCAACAAAAACAGGCTGCGACAATAGAAGATAAAATATCAAAAGAGGTACAACCTACAGAAGTAGTTGATAATCCAAAAAAAGAAGAAAGCTCTATAAAACAACAAACTTCTAATAATGTGAATAATTCAGATAATTATATAGCAGATAAAACAGAAGCAGAAGCTGTGGCAATTAAAGAAGAAGCAGAGCTTATGAAGCCAGAACCATTAAAAATGGAAAAGCCACAAATTCTAAAAAAGAAAAATGCTATTGATGAAAATAAAAATATTAATCCAAGTGGTCAGGCTGATAAAGAAGTAAGTAAAGAGAATGTCAATAAAAAAACAAACAATAAAACTTCCACAAAGCCAGTTAAAAAAGCAAAAGTGGAAAGAGCAGAGCTTACATATATAGGACTTATAAAATGGGTGATATTCATATCTCCGTTTATAATGATATGTTTTCCTATGGCAGGAGCAATTCTTTCGGGAATATGTGCGTTATATGCGTTTATAAAGGTATGGGGAGCATATATTAACGATAAGATGAAAACAGTAGATATATTAAAATCTTTAATATGTGTTGTACTGTTACCAATCGGAATTATTATATCTATATTTGGAATTATGAAAAAAATTAAGTATGTATATTATAATAGAAAAGCAATTCTTTATGGATTTATAATTTATCTTATACCCGTTGTATTCTTTTGTAATGTTGGACTTATAAGTTCTAATAATATGGTATCATTAATATTTCCAATAGTTACATTATTTTTAAATGATTCACTTGTAGGACAGATTGCTATTATATTAGATGTAATGGCAGTTGTAATAATTATTATATGTGTAGCTTCAAGCTTTACAAAGAAAGTTGCCAATGTAATATATGGTTATATGGATAAAGGCATGACACAGACACAGGCAATACAATTTATAATATGTCTGCCAATTGTTGTTTTATGTATGTTTAAGGCATTTATTGATGGAAAAGTATTACATGAAGATAAGATTGTTAAGTAAATTGCAAATTAAACTTAAATTATAATAAGGGCATTTTGAGAGTTTTTAATAGTTTATACGATAGTTGTAAGGTTTGGTGTAAGAACTTTGCAACTGTCGTATAAATAAAATATAAATAACGGTTGTAATAATTAATTTTATTACAACCGTTATTTTTTAACGTTAAAGATGCTATTTATGAGATTTTATAAAATGTTGAGCAAATTATACTTCAAACATTAAGTCACCATAAGATGGGAATGGCCAATATTCTTTGTCAACAATCATTTCAAGAGCATCTGCTGGTGCTCTTAATTCGTCCATTGCAGTCTTAACAACATCTCTGTAATATGTAGCCTGATCTTTTGCTCCATTAACATCTGCACCTTTATTAGTTACTTCAACTAACTTAGTATAAGCTGCTTTCATATCCTTTAAGCAACCTGTTACTGTATCAAGAAGTTCCTTCTGAACTGATGAGTCAACACCAGCTTCTGAAACAGATACAACTGAGTTAGCAAGTTCTGTTGTGTAAGAAATAACAGAAGGAATAATCTGCTTACCAGCAATATCAATCATAGATTTAGCTTCGATGTTAATAGCTTTAGCATAAGCTTCGTATTTGATTTCGGCTCTTGACTTAAGTTCAGCTTCTGTAAATACACCGAATTTTTCAAATAAATTGATAGCTTTTTCAGTAGTAAGAGCAGGAATTGCGTCAACCATAGATGGAATATTTGGCAATCCTCTTCTTGCAGCTTCTTCAATCCATTCGTCTGTATAACCATTTCCATTAAATACAATTCTATGATGGTCTGTGAAAAGCTTCTTAATCATATCATGGCAAGCCATGTCGAAGTTTTCAGCACCTTCAAGTTCATCAGCAATTTCTTTAAAGCTTTCTGCTACGATTGTGTTAAGAACTACATTAGCAGGAGCAATTGAGTCTGAAGAACCAACCATACGAAATTCAAACTTATTACCTGTGAAAGCAAATGGTGATGTTCTATTTCTGTCTGTAGCATCTTTGTTAAGGTCAGGAAGTGTAGAAGCACCAGTCTTTAACTTACCTTTCTGGATAGAGCTTGTAGCATCCCCCTTGTCAATAAGCTGCATAACAACGTCTTCAAGCTGTTCTCCTAAGAACATTGAGATAACTGCTGGAGGAGCTTCATTAGCACCTAATCTGTGGTCGTTACCTACACATGAAGCAGATTCACGAAGAAGGTCAGCATGAGTATCAACAGCCTTCATAACAGCACCAAGAACTAATAAGAATTGAATGTTGTCATGTGGTGTCTTACCAGGTTCAAGAAGATTAATTCCATCATCAGTAGTAATAGACCAGTTATTGTGCTTACCAGAACCATTAACGCCTGCAAATGGCTTCTCATGAAGAAGGCATACGAGGTTGTGACGGTAAGCTACTTTTTTAAGAACTTCCATTGTAAGCTGATTGTTATCTGTAGCTGTGTTACACTGAGCATAGATAGGAGCTAATTCATGCTGTGCAGGAGCAACTTCATTATGCTGAGTCTTAGCAGATACACCGAGCTTCCATAATTCGTTATTAACGTCCTTCATAAATGAAGCAATTCTTTCACGAATATTACCAAAGTAATGGTCATCAAGTTCCTGTCCCTTAGGTGGCATAGCACCGAAAAGTGTACGACCAGAGAAGATAAGGTCTTTTCTTTGTAAATACTTATCTCTATCTACGATAAAGTATTCCTGTTCAGCACCAACAGAAGGAGTAACCTTTTTTGATGTTGTGTTACCGAATAACTTTAAGATACGAAGTGACTGTTCGTTAATTGCGTCCATAGAACGAAGAAGTGGAGTCTTTTGGTCAAGAGCTTCACCTGTATATGAACAGAATGCAGTAGGAATACAAAGTGTTGCACCACCAGCACCTTCACGAACAAAGGCAGGAGAAGTGCAGTCCCAAGCTGTATAACCTCTAGCTTCAAATGTTGCTCTAAGTCCACCAGAAGGGAATGATGAAGCATCAGGTTCACCCTTTATAAGTTCTTTTCCAGAAAATTCCATAAGAACTTTTCCATTTTCCTTTGGAGCAGAAATAAATGAGTCATGCTTTTCAGCAGTTGTACCTGTAAGAGGCTGGAACCAGTGTGTATAATGTGTAGCTCCTTTTTCGATAGCCCAATCTTTCATAGCATTAGCAATTACATCTGCGTCTGATAATGATAATTCTTTTGCACCAGACATTGCAAGCTTAAGGTTTTTGTATACGTTCTTAGGTAAACGCTCTTTCATAACAGTATCGTTAAATACGTTTTCGCCGAAGATATCAGCTACATTAAATTTTTCACTCATAACCTAGTATTCCTTTCTTAACATTTATTTAATATTCTATTAGTAAAACTAAAAAAGGCATTCCATAACATTATATATATGCAGATATAATTATGGAACGCCTTTGTTCTACTATTTAATTAAAGACATCAACCTGTCTATTAATAAAATAACTCAAATCGTCCAATAATGCAAGTGTTTTTTTGTTTTTTATTTAATAATCTTAATTAATGTTAGTATTTAGTGATGTTTGACCTATATATGTTCCATGAACAATGAACCTTTGACTTCCATCACTTGTGCAAGTAGAAAGTGTTACAACTTGTGTTGTCTGTGATACATCAACATTTGTTTCATAATTAGAATTGCTTTTCATAGTAGCTGCATATTCTTTTAAACCGTCTATTGATGAGAAATTAAAAGTATAAGTATCACTTATAGGTTCGCTTACATAGGCACTGAAAATCTTATACATCATAATTTTATCTTCTGTGTAGATATAGAAAATATCATTTCCATCGGTATTCCAAAAAGAGTAATCACTATAGTTAGGTAGTAGTCCAAACATGCTTCCATTTTTCATATTATGACCATAAAGTATTACGTTAGTTGAATTTAATTTATCGTCAATTCTGTAATCTTCAAAGATACAGCCATTTCCATTGTAAGTACCCTCAAAAGCATGAGTAAGATAGTAGTCATTATCAGTAGTCTGTACAATAGGAAGTTTTAAATTAATAGATGGAATATAAAGATACCCTAAACCATCTGGATTAATTGATAAAAGTGAGTCATGGTTGTATGTAAATGATATTTCTACGTCAGAAGTATTTCCATTATCATCTTTGATAATAATATTTTCAGGGGTATTGTTATCAAGTACTTGATTATCAATACTATTATAAATATCTTTGCCCTTTTTATATTCAAGATAAATATTTATAAGTTGATATGATGAATAGCAAAACACACCAATAGCAAGAATAAGAATAATTTTTCGAATAACAGAGCCTTTATTTATTGAGTTACCATTTTTCTGATTGTTTTCAGAAGAATTATTTGACATAAAAGCCTCATTTCTATATTTAATTTATAAAAATATAGCTGTCACATTAAGCACTAGCTATACGGAATATAAGAAATTTTTTTAAAGTTAAGTATTTCTTAAATATTATATAGAATGCTTATTGTGACAGCATATTAAAAATAGATACAAGTATTAATATCTATTCTTTTTATTTATAGTATATTAATTATTTTAATATAATCAAGCCTTGCCAGCAGAACCGAAAAGTTCAATCTTTTCACGAACTGTAGCCTTGATAGCTTCTGTACCAGGAGCTAAAAGCTTTCTAGGGTCAAATCCCTTTCCTTCAAGGTCTTTGCCTTCTTCAATATACTTTCTTGTAGCGGCAGCGAATGCAAGCTGACACTCAGTATTAACATTAATCTTAGCAACGCCAAGAGAGATTGCTTTCTTAATCATGTCAGTTGGAATACCTGTACCACCATGTAATACTAAAGGCATATCCCCAACTTTTTCTTTAACTGCTGCAAGTGTTTCAAAGCTTAATCCCTTCCAATTAGCTGGATACTTACCATGAATATTACCGATACCTGCTGCGAGCATGTCTACGCCTAAGTCTGCAATAGCCTTACATTCGTTAGGGTCTGCACATTCACCCATACCTATAACGCCATCTTCTTCACCACCGATAGAACCAACTTCAGCTTCAAGTGACATTCCTTTTTCTTTAACAATCTTAACTAATTCCTTAGTCTTTTCAATATTTTCTTCAATTGGATAGTGAGAACCGTCAAACATGATTGAAGAAAATCCAGCTTCAACACACTTTAAACAGCCTTCATAAGTTCCGTGGTCAAGGTGAAGTGCAACAGGAACTGTTATGTTAAGGCCTTCAATTAAACCTTTAACCATTCCTGTAATAGCCGTAAAACCACCCATATACTTACCAGCGCCTTCTGAAACACCAAGAATTACAGGTGAATTCATCTCTTGTGCTGTAAGAAGGACTGCTTTAGCCCATTCAAGATTGTTGATGTTAAAATGTCCAACAGCATACTTACCTTCGCGCGCTTTTTGTAACATATCTTTAGCCGATACCAACATATAAATACCTGCTATTAAAAATATATACCTACTTAAAATTATTAGATACTAGGTATTCTTAATAGCTTTTCCTTTCCTAGAATTTTATATGTGTTTATTATAACTCAAAAGAATAAAAATTGAAAGGATTTAGGGCAAATATACTAATAAAATTTATCGAATTAATAATTTGTATGAATTAACTAGGTAATAGTGTTGTTTAAATGTCACAATATGTTGTATAATTAAACAGTATAAAACAATTTATAAATATATCAGAAAGAATGGAGGTATATATGCTTTTTTTACAACAAATAGCTTGTGATATTGACTTTAACGATAGTGAAGCTTATGCAGGTACATCATATTGGCCATTTATAGGGTTTATGTGCTTTTTTATAGGGCTTGTTGTTGCATTTATAGGAATAGTAAAGATAAGTAACTCTAAGCACCAGTGGAATTTGTTTTATGATAACAGAGATAAGAAAGATTTGAATTCGCCTATACTACAAAAAGATAGAAAAGTTGGAATAATTATGCTTGTCGTAGGCATAGTTATGATGATAGCTTCTAATTTTATTATTTAATATATTGTGTTTTAAAGGATATCAGTATTTATAAAGCACACCAGTGGATTTTTATGTTTTTTTAGTAAATGGTATTGGTCACTGTTATTTAATATGGTGCATTTATTGCTTTATATAATACTGATATTTTTGGTGGTTTGTATATATATGGGTAGGTAATAAAAAATTTAATATTTGTTGAATATTAGAATTATTGCAATAGTATTATGAAAGGAAAAGTTGTCTAAGATAGTAATATTATCTGACAGCAGGGGAGATTATGCCGATTACATATAAGTGTCCTAGTTGTGGGGCGGCTATGGTATTTGACAGTAGGTCACAAGAGTTGTCGTGTCCACAGTGTAATAATGAGATTGGTATTGATGAATATAAAAGAATTTATGGTAATAGAAATAATAATGATGTAGATAATTCATTTGAAAATAATAGAAGCAATACTAATGATAATAATTATCAAAATAATCAAACGAGAGATTTTAATAATGGCAATATGAAAATATATCATTGTCAAAGCTGTGGTGCAGAGCTTGTTGCAGATGAGTATACGTCTGCTACTATATGTTCGTTTTGTGGTAATCCATCACTTGTTGAAGATAGGTTAAATGGTGCATTTAGACCAGAAATGGTAATTCCATTTAAGATTAATAAGGAGCAAGCAGTTGCTTCTTATAAGAAATGGTTAAAAAAGGGACTTCTTACTCCTAAAACTTTGTCAACACAAGCTGTAATTGATAAGATTTCAGGAATATATGCACCTTTTTGGTTATATGATTACTATGGCGAGTCTGATATGCACGCAAGTGCTGAAAAGGTTAGGCGAGAAGAACGTGGAGATACAGAGTATATATATACTGACCATTTTAGAGTATATAGAAATGTTTCTGCTAATTTTGAAAAAATTCCGGCTGATGCTTCAGAAAAAATGGACGACAATGCTATGGATAAGTTAGAGCCATATAACTATGGAGAGCTTGTTCCATTTGAAATGCCATATCTTTCAGGCTACCTTTCAGAAAGATATAACTATACAGATAAGGATATGTTAGGCAGAGTAGAGCCTAGAGTGCGCACATATATTTCAGATATTGCAAGAAGTACAATAAATGGATATTCAAGTGTTTCCGTTACAAATAATCATGTAACACTTAACAATATACATAATCAATATGCACTTATGCCAGTATGGATGTTGAATTGTAGATATAATGGAAAGGACTTTCAATTCCTGCTCAATGGTCAGACGGGGAAAATAGTCGCTGATAGACCTATAAGTATGACAAGAGCAGCTGTATGGTGGGTAGTAATATTTATTATTACACTTATTATTACAATGTTAGGGGGACTTTGGTTATGGTAGAAATGGTAACACATAAGAAAAATGTTAAGAGTATCATAAGGTGTATATCGCTTTGTATTGTAGCATTATTTATTATGAGTATTGCAATTAATAGAAATGTTATTACTATATACGCAGATGATGATAAAAGTTATGTAATTGATAATGCTGATATTTTACAAAGTGATGAGATTGAAAAGCTTGAAAAGATGTGTGCAAAAGCATCACAAAATTGTAAAACATATATATTTATTATAACTTTGACAGATAATCTTACAGAGTTTGAGCTGGATACATATCTTAGAAATATGATGAGTACAGATGGCTTTGGTTATAATGATACATATTTAACAGACGACCCAGACGCTATAGGCTTTGCAATAGATATGACTTCAAGGAAGTACAGAATATCAAGTTCTGGTAATTCAATGAGTGATATATCACAGTCAGCAATGGATAATATGGTGTCTGGTGTTCAGGAGTATTTATCAGATGGTGATTATTATACGGCTTGTGTTAAGTTTATTAATTCTGTTCAAAGAAATATGAATACAAGTATTATATATAAATTGACTAGAAACTTGACAACAAAGTTGTTTATATCTATTGGAGTTGCAACAGCAGCGGTTGTAATTATGATGTTTAATGCTAAGTCAAAGGTTACAGTTGATAGTACAACATATACAAAAGACCATAGATTTAATGTTAATGCAAGACAGGATATATTTGTAAATACAACAGTTGTGACACACCATATTGATAGAAGTGACCACAGTTCAAGTAGTGATGGTGGCGGTGGTGGTTCATCTGGCGGAGGTAACTCTGGAGGTGGTGGCGGAAGCTTCTAATATGTAGTTGCAATAATTAGTAACTTAATAGCCTGTTTTAAATAAATAAAATGATATATATATTTTTGATTAATTATATAGAAAAAGTATACAGATTTATCAAATAAAAAGCAGATAGGAAATTTATAGGCTGTCACAATAAAAAATTTTATTATTTTATATAAATTTTTTATTGCAAAAATCCTATAAAAATTCTATCTGCTTTTTGTTATTTAGTACTTATATTATAAGAAGTATAAGTTTCTTTTGATATAAGTATTAAACTGTTTCAGGTTCGTCATAGTCAACGCCAAATGTATCAACAGTAACACTTTGCATAACCTGTGGATTTCTTGGTCTGTCACTCCAGTCTGTGTCTGTAGTTGCGATGTTGTCAAGTACGTCAAGACCTTCAATAAGTGCGCCAAATGCTGCATATTCACCGTCAAGATGTGGTGCGTCTGCGTGCATAATAAAGAACTGTGAGCCTGCTGAGTCTGGAATTTGTGTACGAGCCATAGAAAGAACGCCCTTTGAGTGCTTTAAATCATTCTTAAAACCATTAGAGTTAAATTCTCCCTTGATTGAATATCCAGGGCCACCCATACCTGTTCCTTCTGGGTCACCACCTTGTATCATAAATCCAGCAATAATTCTGTGGAAGCATACTCCATCATAAAAGCCTTTTTTAATAAGACTTATAAAGTTGTTTACTGTATTTGGTGCAATTTCTGGATATAATTCGGCTTTCATAACATCACCGTTTTCCATTGTAATTGTAACTATTGGATTTTGTGCCATATCTATTAAATTCCTTTCAAAAAAATATATAAAGACAAGTTCTAAAAAACTTAAGTTTTAGATTATTACTTATTATAGAAAAGAGCTTGCTTTATAGTGTTAAAATAATTGTATATATGATATGATAAATTGTCAAATAAACATTTTATTAAGATTAAAATTAAATTTAATGGTGTTAGTATGTTTTATGACTGTATATTGAGATAAATATAAAAATTGTTTTGGTATGTAAAACTTTAATAAATAAGTTTTTGAAATTTTATAATATAGTTTGTACAAAAAATGTTGATAAAAAATTAAAATAATTAATATTGTGAGGTGATTAATAACAATATGTATCACGATTTGACAAAGGGAAATATTTTAAAGTCACTTATATTTTTTGCGCTGCCTATGATGGTAGGAAATATTTTGCAACAATTTTATAATATAGCGGATACACTTATAGTAGGAAGAATATTAGGGGAAAATGCACTGGCAGCAGTTGGTTCAGCATATACTCTGATGACATTTTTAACATCAATATTTTTAGGCTTAAGTCTTGGTTCGGGTGCAGTATTTTCTATATATCAAGGAAAAGGCGATAAGAGAGCATTAAGAGTGTCGATAGGTCACGCATTTTTCTTAATAATCGCAGTAACTGTTGTAATAAATGTTATCGTTTATATTTTCATCAATCAAATACTTGTGTTTTTAAGAGTGCCAGATAATGTGTTGGGTGGCATGAAAGAATATTTAATTGTGATATTTGCAGGAATTATAGCAACATCTGTGTATAATTTTTTCGCTTGCCTTTTAAGAGCAATAGGAAATTCCACAATTCCGTTAGTGTTTCTTGGCGTATCAGCAGTTATTAATATTGGGTTAGATATTCTATTTGTTGCCGTATTAAGTTTTGGAATATCGGGAGCTGCATTTGCAACAGTGCTTGCGCAGTACATATCAGCACTAGGCATTGCTATATATTTTATAAATAAGTGTAAAGCTATTATTCCAAAGGGTGACGAATTGAAGTTTGATAAAAATGTTTTGAAAGAAATTTTAAATCTTTCGTCAATGACTTGTATACAACAATCTATTATGAATTTTGGAATACTTATGGTGCAAGGGCTTGTCAATAGCTTTGGTTCAACGATTATGGCAGCTTTTGCGGCAGCAGTTAAAATAGATACATTTGCGTATCTCCCAGTTCAAGATTTTGGAAATGCGTATTCAACATTTATTGCACAAAATTACGGTGCAAAGAATTACAAGCGAATAAAAGAAGGGACAAAAAAATCATTTGCCATTAGTATTATTTTTGGCGTGATTATATCAGCAGTAGTTGTGCTAATGGCAGAACCATTGATGAAAATATTTGTTGGCAGTAATCAAATGTCAGTAGTGTTAGCAGGTGTTAAATATCTTCGTATAGAAGGCGCATTTTATTTTGCGATAGGGTGTTTATTCTTGTTGTATGGCTATTACAGAGCTATTAAATGCGCTGAAATGTCAGTTGTACTTACTGTTATATCACTTGGTATGAGAGTGTTGTTAGCTTATGTGCTGTCAGCTTATATTGGAGAAGTTGGTATATGGTTATCAATTCCGATTGGTTGGATACTAGCTGATATTACAGGATTACTTTATATGAAGTTTGGAAAAATAAAGTTATAAGGATTTTAGTTATGAAAAATATTAGTGATATTCAAGATAGTTTGCAATATATAATTTTTGCTTTTAAAAATAAAATCGCTGATAGTGATATCGAATTATTTAAGGAAAATATTGGCTTATTAAAGTATAAGTTTCTTGATATTAGTGAATTTGATACATTTGATGAATGTAAATGCAATAATATTTTAAAAAATGCTGTTACTGTCACAGATAATGAAATGCTTACTATTAAAAATGGAGATTTAAGTCAGTCTGCTATATTGGGAGTTGGACTTGATTATTGTGGAAATGCTCCATTTATTACGGAAAGTCTTTTAAGTACAGATGAAAGTTATCTGTTGCTTGTATATGCAAGAAAACACAAACTTCCTGTAATTATAGGGGAAACAAAACGTTTGCTTATTCGTGAAATGTCAATGAGTGATTTAGATATTTTATATGAATTGTATGACAGTTTAAAAGATTGTCCTTATATAGAGCAGTTGTATGAAAGAAGTGAAGAAGAAGAGTTTTCCAGAAAATATATTGAAAATATGTATGGATTTTATAACTATGGGCTGTGGCTTGTCTTTTTAAAGGATACTAATAAGCTGATAGGAAGGGCGGGGATAGAGCATAGGGAGATTGATGGAGAAATGTGCCATGAGATAGGGTATTTAATAGACAAAAAATATCAGCGCAACCACTATGCGTTAGAAGCTTGTAAGTTTATAGTAGATTATGCGTTTGAAGAAGTAGGAGTAAGCTCTTTAGTTGCCTGCATTAATAAAAATAATATGCCATCAATAAAGCTTGTTAAGAATTTAGGATTTAGTGAGTATAAGACAGTGGAAGAAGATGTATTGTATAGAAAATGTATATGATAAAATGATATTTTTATATATACTGTTATGCAATATAGGTATAGAAGCCCTTGATATATGCGACTTTACAGGTGAGTTTCTAGCACATTTTTGACAGAAAAAAGTATTCCATATTCATCGCTCTTTTAATAAAAGTAGTGGATATGGAATACTAATATTTTAAATTATTCAAGGTTTAATTTGTTTTTCATAAAATAAACTGAGATAAAATACAATGCGATTGATATTAAAACTAATAAAATTGCTTGTGAAATAAGTATGTTGTTTAAAAATTCTAGTCCTATTTCAGCAGAAAATAAATCAGTGATATTACTATGTGTTAATAAAAATTCTCCTTTTTATTTTATAAACATATTATATGACCTTTCAACTCATTTATCTACTTTTTTAGGTACTTAACAAATCCTCCTATTTATTATTTTTTAAATAATCGTTTAAATAGTTAAGTGTCTCGTTAGGTTCAATACCTAATTTTTTCATATTCTCGACAAATTGTTCGATGTATTGTTGTTGTAATTCTTTTTTTAAGTTTGACATAACTTCACCGCCTTCTGAAATAAATCTGCCTGATGTCCTTTGTGAATAGACAATTCCTTGTCGTTCTAGCTCGGTCATAGCTTTTTGCATTGTGTTAGGATTGACACCAGCTTCTAGTGCAAGCTCTCTAACTGACTTTAATTTTTCTTTTGGTTTTAATTCGCCTGACGCAATCTTAGCTTTAATAATATCTATGATTTGTAAATATATTGGCATATCATCATTAAATTCCCAATTCATATAACACGCCCTTTCGTTATTAATAATTGCAATACTAAATATTGCAAATTGTATTATTGTATTAGTACAATGGTATAATAATACGCATATATATTTTTGTCAACCTGATTTTTAATTTGAGTTTTTGTGTAATGGTATAAAAATAAGCACCTATTCAACTTCTAATGTGAATAGGTGCTTATATATAATATTTTTATTTGTGCGGGCAACGAGTTAAAGTCTGTACTTACGACTGAGCAACTATCTTTATAGCCTGAAAAACTCTCAGAGTGTGTTTCGTATGATTATAAGTCGAACGCAAAACGTATAAAGGCGATTGCATTTTCTCTATTTTCGGCAGACACTACTACGCCATAACAAGGTTCGTCCATAGTGAAGTCAGTGTCTTTTTTTATCTTAGTGTCAGAAAGATTAACAGCGATAGGAATTTGTGTTCCATCTTTTTTTGTATAGTAGATAATATAATCTTTGACTTTTTCAAGCTCGCTTTCTGTAAGAATTTCTCTTAAATCTTCTAAAAATGGTTCTTCATCTGTAGAAAAATAGTCAATGTAATCGGTAGAAGCCATATATCCATCTACTGAATGAGTAGAAGCAAGGGTATAAATCTTAGTCTGGCTTACATAGCTTTCTTGGTCAAGGTCTTTTTGAATAAGTGAGTAGTTGTAATCACATACAACTCTATGCTTATTGTTATCAATACCTAAATATGTAGCAAAGTTTTGTGTGATGTAATCTGAACGGTCGTCATAACCTGTCATTTTGCCATCAACAACAATTATATTACATTCAGCAGTATAATCGTTTCTTCTGTAAGCATTAATAAATGTAGCAACAGTTACAATAACTATTACAAGGGCTAACATATAGTATTTATAATATCCAAAGATATATTCCACTTTTTGCCCAAAAGAAAGTTCCTTAAAGGAAGTTTTTTGTTCTTTTGCAGTATTTTTTTTAAACATAATTCACCTCCATCATTAAATTTAAAAATATTGTTTAAGTTTAACATAATTTTTTGTAAAAAAAAGTGCTTTTAGAAACATTTTATAATTATATGGTAAAATTTCTTTGCTTTTTTAGCATATTGCCATTATAATCATATAAGTTGGATTAATAAATATTAAGTAATGATTACGGTTAATTTAAAATATATCTATGATGTATTTGCTTGTAATCAAATAAATGGAGGAGAATATGGGATTTTTTAGCATAGATGGAAAGTTCTTTAGAGGGCTTACTAAAGCTGGTGACTTTTTCATTCTTGGAGTTTTAGGTATTGTATTTTCAATTCCTATAGTAACAATAGGTCCTACACTTACAGCAGTATATTATGTAGCATTGAAGCTTGTGCGAGATGAAGAAGGGTATGTGTTTAAGAGCTTTATCAAGGCTTGGAAAAGTAATTTTAAACAAGCATTTATTATTGAGCTTGTAATAGCTATACTTGGCATACTTTTTGCAGTAGATGTAAGAACATGTTATTTATGGATGCACGATGATGGAAGTAATGCAGCCAAACTTATAATGTTTGCTGTGTTTGGACTTATACTTGTGCTTATGGCAGTATCAATATATGTATTCCCAGTGCTTGCTAAGTTTGACAATACAGTAAAGGAAACACTTAAAAATGCTTTAGTGCTTTGTATGCACCACTTACCACAGACAATAATAATGCTTATTATAAATTGTGGGCTTATATATTTTTCAATGACATATTTTACTGCTTTTATAGTAACTATTCCTATTATTTTTTATGTTAATTCATTTATCTTATCAAGAATATTGCAGCAGTATGTTGGAAAAGAAGATAATAGTGAAGTTGTAAGTGATGATGAAAGCACAGTTGAAAGTATAGAACAGACAGAACTAGAAAATAAATAATTTAATAACTTGTGAAAGATATCAGTATTAGATAAATCATTCACACACCAGTAAAAGTACAATTGTCTATATTTATATGCCATTATCGAACAAGTATGTTCGCTACTGGTCATACAAATATAGACAATTATTCTTTTAATGGTGAATTTCATTGATTTATCTAATACTGATATCTTAGGAAGATTATTGAAATTAAAAAGAATTGGGATTTAAAAAATTAGTTGTAAAAATAAAGTGAGCTGGATAAGGATGGGTAGTTTCTTATCCAGCTATATATATCTGTACGGTTATGGAGATACAGATATCGAAAATTATATACAAAAATGGGATAACCGACAGAATGATACCTGCCAGTTATCCCCGTTGATAACAAAAATAAAATATAAAATTATAATGCGTCAATGCCACGTTCACCGGTACGGATACGAACAGCATCGCAAACATCGTAAATAAAAATCTTACCATCACCATAATTGCCTGTATTAATATTGTCAATAACAAGGTCAATAATATGTTCGGCAACGTCATCGCCAACTATAGTTTCAACTTTGACTTTTGGAAGAAGATTGCCATTTCCACCAAAATCTACACCGCTATATGATTGTTTGTGACCTTTTTGAAGACCATATCCCATAATATTTGAAATCATAAGACCATGTGCATCACAGGAATTAAGTATTTCTTTTAAGTCGTCTAGCTTTTCAGGTCGTATAATAATTTCCAACTTTTTCATAAATAAGTCCTTTCGTCTGCCAAAACAAAATGTTTTATAAAATAGCAACTGACAAAATTAATAATAATCTAAATCCTGAACTGACTTATTGTTTTTAGCAATAAAAGCAAGGATTTCTTGATAATGTAAAACTAATCTAATAAATATTATGGCTATATTTTATACTGATTAATCACTTGTTGTCAATTTATCTTGATTAGAAACAAAGAAAATAAACTCAAAACATATAAAAGGTTTTGTTGTGTAATCAAAATACTTAATATTTTAGTAGTTTTTATTTATTATTATTTTCTTTTCTTATTATTAATAGCACTTGTATCCATTCTTTCGGTTGGAATACCGTCCATATATAATTGCTTACAAGCTGTAAGCACTTGTGAGCAGTAGTATATTCCACATATTGCAACGATAGCTTGTACAATTAATGCCGCAATAGAAATATTTGACATAAATGCTATATAATGAACAAATATAAGCACACCAAATAACGCCCAAGTTACACGAAGTGAACGTGTTGTGGCAGATTTGTCTTGAAACTTAGCTTCAAGTATAAGTGCTTCTGAAAAATAATATGTAAAATATATTGTAAATATTGTTGAAAATGCAGATACTACAGTTGTCGCAGTAGAAGCAGTTTCGCCCCAGTCAATAAGGTTAGCACCTTGACAGCCAATAGAAACTAAAAGTCCAATAAATGCCATGTTACGAGATTTCTTAAACATTACGTTTCTTATTGCTAGTGGAAGTATGCCAACAATTATAAGAATATATCCAACTATATCTGAACATACATCAACTGTTGCATTGCCGATTTTGATATTAAACTGAAGAATAAGCAGTATAATACCAGCAAGAATAAGTGAAATATTTTTTTTATTCATATAATCTCCATTCTGAGCGGTAATATGTTTTTTTGGTTGTTTTCGCTCATAAACACAATAACCATATTGGATATATTTTAATGGAAATATATAAAGGGGTCAACTCAAAAACGGTATTTTAGAGAAATTTAATTTGCCAATTATTGAGATTAAATATCGGTTGTGATAAAATTATCGAAAATATATCAACTAATTATTAAACATATTGGAATAATCGGAAAAGATTATTAAGTATTAATTTAAAATTATTTTGATTTTTAATTTGGCTTAGAAAGAGGATTTACTATGCTTGAATGGGTATCACCTGCAATGCAGGACGAAAAGTGGATAACAAGTATTGTAAACAAAGCAAAAAGTATGGGAAGTGATGTATCATTTGCTAATTTATATTTGCTTCGTGATAAATACGATATACAGATAACTCAATATAGAGATTTTTTAATAAGACATTATAACGGATATTTTGGTAGGGCAGGATATACATTTCCGTTAGGAAGTGGTGATATTGACAAGGCATTACAAAAGATAGAAGCTGATGCTAAAAGAAGAAATGAAAAGCTGCAATTTACACTTCTAACAGAAGAACAAAAGGATATGTTAGAAGAATATATGCCGAATAGATTTACATTTACTTGTAATGCGGGGGACAGTGATTATATTTATTTACAAGAAGAATTAGCAAAGCTTCCGGGAAAAGCATTTCATAAAAAGAAGAACCATGTGTCAAAGTTTATGAGAACGTATCCGAATTATGAATTTTGTGAGATAGGAAAATGTAGTCTTGAAGATGCAAGTTTTGTTGAAGATGCTTGGTATAATGAACATTTGCAAAGTGAAGATACTTCCGCATTAAAGGAATATAAGGCTATCAAAGAAGCACTTGATAACTTTGACGATTTGGAGCTTATGGGCGGAATACTCTATGTAAATAATATTCCTGTTGCTATGACTATTGCTTCTAAGATTTCAGAAAATGTGTGTGATGTGCATTTTGAAAAGGCGATTGGTGAGTATGCCATAAATGGAGCTTATGCGGCTATTAATAAGATGTTTTGTGAAAGGTTGGAACAGTTTACGTTTATTAATAGGGAAGAGGATATTGGAATAGAGGGGCTTAGAAAGGCGAAAATGTCATATAGACCTAAAATTATTTTGAAAAAATATAATGCGATAGAAATGTAAATTTGTGTTTTTAAATTTTGAAGATATCAGTAGTATATAAATAAACACACACCAGTAAAAGTACACTTTTTTGTATTTATATGCCACCGTCAAACAAGGGTGTTTGCTGTTGTCATACAAATTCAAAAAATTGTTCTTTTAATGGTGCATTTATTATTTATATACTACTGCTATCTTACGGGAGTTTTTATTTGCACAAATTATGAGGTGAAGGTTGTGGTTGTGTGAAATTGGTGACTGTTCTTATAGTTTGAGTAATTTGTGGAATGTGTTTATTGTTATATAAAATGTGAATTTTAAAAGGTTTTAATAAGATTGAGTGATTAAGGAGAGAGAAAGATGTTATCTAAGGTTCTTGAAAAGAGTACGTGTGCTGAGTGTCGTTTTTGTTGTTCTTTTAGAAGATGTAGTTTGTGGGAAACTCCGTTATTTCCGAAGGAAACTATGGATAGCCTTGAGAAAGAGTATAAAGGGAATAATCTTGATATGAAGTTTAATAAGAGTATGTGTGATGGATATGAGTATGGTCAAATGGAGCTTATGTATAAGTATAAGACAGATGATGAACAAGAAGAAGCTAAGTGTGAATTTTTAGGTGAAAAGGGTTGTGTGTTAAGTGATAAAGATAAGCCATTTGACTGTAAAATATGGCCATTGCGCATTATGAAAAAAGGTGAAAAAACAGTTATTGCACTAACACCAACTTGCCCAGCAATTAATAAACAGCCAATAGATGTTATGAAAAGTCTTGTACAAGATGGACTTGGTGACACAATATACGAATATTCAAAGACACATCCTTATATAGTAAAAGAATACAAGGAAGGTTTTCCTATATTGAAAGAGTATTAATTAATTCTTGTACTATTATAATAAATATCTTAATTAGTTAATAAAGTATTTTTTTTAATACTTAAAGGAAATAACTTGTAATACAAATAAATAATGTATACAATATTAAAGACAATTAAATAGTGAGAGGTTAATTTAGAGGAGATAAGATAATGAAAAAACGTTTTATCAGCGTAATACTAACTGCTTTAGTATGCGCAATGACTATACTGAGTGGTTGCTCAGGTGGTACTGACAATACATCTTCACAAGATAATACCTCAAAAGAACCAACTTACGGCGGTTCAGTTGTTGTAGGAATACAACAAGATATTGATAGTCTTGACCCACATAAGGCAACAGCGGCAGGAACTAAGGAAATACTTTTCAACATTTTTGAAGGGCTAGTAAAGCCTGATGAAAATGGTAACTTAACAAATGCAGTTGCAAGTGATTACAACATCTCAGAAGATGGACTTGTATATACTTTCACATTAAGAGCTGGTGTAAAGTTTCACAATGGAGAAACAGTTACAGCAAAAGATGTAAAGTACTCACTTGACAGAGTAGCGGGACTTTTAGACGGTTCTGCGGCATTAGTATCAACTTTCAAAACAGTAAAAAGTGTTGATATCATCGAAGACAACAAGGTTCAAGTGACAATAGGTTCACCTAACACAGAATTTATCTATAGCTTTACAGCAGCAACAGCAGCAATTATACCTTACGGAAGTGCTGATAAAGAAAACTCTGACCCTATTGGAACAGGCCCATTTAAGTTTGTATCTTATACACCACAGGAGGGAATAGTTGTTGAGAAAAATAGTGACTATTGGCAGTCAGGAGTTCCTTATCTTGATAAGGTAACATTTAAGATTGTAAATAGTGCAGAAACAGCGCTTCTCGACCTTCAAGGTGGTTCAATAGACATATATCCATATCTTACAGATACTCAAGCTACACAGCTTGCAGGACAATTTAACATATCCCATTCAGCATCAGATGTTGTACAGGCGCTTTTCCTTAACAACGATGTAGAACCATTTAACAATGAAAAAGTAAGACAAGCCGTTTGCTTTGCACTTGACAATGACGCAACTAATGGTTTTGTATCAGGCGGAAATGGTACAGTTATAAGCACAGCTATGCTTCCAACATTAAGAGATTATTACATTGACCTTAATAGTGTATATGGAACTAAGGCTGATATAGAAAAAGCAAAATCATTGCTTGCAGAAGCAGGTTATCCAAATGGTTTTGACATGACAATAACAGTTCCAGCCAATTATCAATTTCATGTAGAAACTGCGCAGGTAGTTGCAGAACAGTTAAAGGCAGTTGGAATTAATGCAGCTATTAACACAGTAGAATGGAATACATGGCTTAGTGAGTGCTACAATGGAAGAAATTATCAGTCAACAATAAGCGGTATTACTTGTGATATGACACCGGGTTATCTTCTTAACCGTTTTGTTTCTTCATCACCTAAGAATTTTATTAATTTTAATGATGAACAATACGATGAAGAATACAAAAAAGCTCAAGAAGCAACTGATTTAAAGGAAAAGGCAGGTCATTATAGTAATTTACAACATATAATTACTGAAAAAGCAGGTTCAGCCTTTATTCAAGTTACACCAATTACAGTAGCAATCAATAAAAAGCTTTCAGGCTATAAGTTCTATCCGGTATACGTTCAGGATATGAGTAGTATATATTTTACAAATTAATTTAAAATAATAAAAAGGAGGCGGTAATTTGAAATATTTAGGAAAGAAAATATTAACTCTCATTATTACATTGTTTTTAGTTTCAATTACCGTCTTTGTAACATTTCAGATTATTCCGGGTGACGTTGTAGCATCAATACTTGGAACAGAAGCTACCGAGGAAAGAGAAGCTGAAGTAAGAAAAGAATTAGGACTTGATAAGCCAGTCGTACAACGATATATTGACTGGGGTGTCGGAGTCCTAAAAGGTGACTTAGGTAAGAGTTATCGTTATTCAAAAAATATGAATGAAATGATGTCAGTATCTGAACTTATAAAAGATAAGCTTCCCGTTACACTGTGGCTGGCAGGGGTATCATTTATAATTATAATATTTGTGTCTATTCCTCTTGGCGTATTGTGGGCAGGAAGCAAAAGTAAAATACTTGATGGAATAATAGGAGTGCTAACACAAATAAGTATGGCTATTCCATCATTTTTCTTAGGTATTTTAATTACATATTTATTTGGAATAATTCTAAAAGTATTTACACCCGGAAGTTATGTAAGTTACAAAGATAATTTCGTAGGGTTTATAGGATATCTTATTTTCCCTGCTATATCAATTGCTATTCCTAAGATAGCAATGATTGCAAGGTTTCTTAGAAATTCCATGTTACAGCAAATGGATAGTGACTATGTAAGGACAGCTTACAGCAAAGGCTGTTCAAGAAAAAGAGTGCTATTTGTACATGCCCTAAAAAATGCAATGATGCCCGTTCTTACAGTGATTGGTATGGTAATAGCAGAAATCGTTGCAGGAAGTATTGTTGTTGAGCAAGTATTTGGACTTCCGGGAATAGGGCGACTGCTTATAAGCTCAATATCAACAAGAGATTTGCCTGTTGTAGAAATTTTAGTTTTATATATAGCATTTGTCGTAATATTTGTATATTTTTTAGTGGATATTTTGTATAGAGTAGTAGACCCTAGATTAAGTAATAAATAAGTAAAGGATTTTATTTATGAAGTATAATCACAATAGAAAGCTTAAATTAAATAAATATCTTATTGCAGGGCTTATTATTACAGGAATAGTAATTATTATCGGAATAATAAGTGCATTTGCAACGCCATATAGAACAACGCAAATGTCTGCTTCTGAGAAATTCGTAGCACCTTCATTAAAGCACATTATGGGAACTGATAATTTCGGACGAGATATATTTTCACGAGTTATGCAGGGGATTGGTACGACAGTTTTAATAAGCACTCTTACTATTGCATTTTCTGGAACAATTGGCATAATAATAGGTGCGTTTACAGGATATTTTGGCGGAATTATTGATGAAATTATTATGAGAATAAATGACGCACTAAACAGTTTTCCTAGTATTCTTCTAGCATTAGTAGTAATAAGTGTATTAGGAACTGGTAAGCAAAATGTAATTTTATCGTTAGGCATAGTATTTATTCCTAGCTTTGTAAGAATCGTGCGTGGAGAATTTATAAGGCTTAGAGATGCTGAATACATAAAAAATGCAAGACTTATGGGCGTTAGTTCATTGCGAATAATGTTTGTACATATATTACCTAACATAATGCCGACATTTATTGTGTCATTAACAGTAGGAATTAACAATGCCATTCTTGCTGAGTCGGGAATGAGCTATTTAGGAATAGGCGTACAACCACCAGACGCAAGTTTAGGCAAAATGCTATCTGACGCACAAGGTTATCTATTTAACGCACCCTGGTATGCACTAGCACCCGGAATAACAATAGTTATAATTGTACTTGGAGTATCTTTAATTGGAGAAGGATTGAGAAAATGATTAAGCTTGAAAACTTGTCAGTATCATTTGGCAAAACAGAAGTGGTAAAAAATGTAAATCTTGAAATTAATGATGGGCATATTCTTGGAATTGTAGGTGAGTCGGGTTCAGGGAAATCGGTTATGTCCCTTTCAATAATGGGGCTTTTGCCTACGACAGCAAATGTTTCTGGCACAATAGAGATTGACAAAGAAGTGTCAAATATCAAAGACAGCTCACATCTTAAAAAAGGTGTTCAAATGGCGATGGTATTTCAAGAGCCAATGACATCACTTAACCCAACAATGAAGATAGGAAGTCAAGTTGAAGAAATGTTAAAGCTTCACACTGACTTAGACAAGCTTGCAAGAAAAGCAAAAGTTTTAGAAAGTCTTAAAAGTGTAGGTTTAAAAGAAGCGGAAAAAGTATATAAAAGCTATCCACACGAATTGTCGGGCGGAATGAGACAGCGTGTGATGATAGCAATTGCTGTTATTTTAGAGCCAAAGCTTATAATAGCTGATGAGCCAACAACAGCGCTTGATGTAACAGTTCAAAATCAGATTATAAAGTTACTTTCTGATATTAATAAAAAGAAAAATAATAGCATGATATTTATTACACATGACCTTAATCTTGCTAGAAAGTTATGTACTGACATTGCAGTAATGAAAAATGGAATTGTAGTAGAAAAAGGAACGACACAAGATATATTTTCATCGCCAAAGCATGAATATACAAAGATGTTATTAGAAAAAGTTCCATCGAGAATTAAAGGTGTTTCGGATAATAATATTTTAGAAAATTCAGATAATAGCCATAAACAAGATGTAATATTAGAAGTTAATAATCTTGATGTATATTATAAAGAAAGAAATGCAGGAAGAATATTTTCTTCAAAAAAGAAAGTTCATGTTGTAAAAGATGTGTCATTTGATATAAGGCGAGGAGAGATATTGGGACTAGTTGGTGAAAGTGGTTGTGGAAAGACAACACTTTCTAAAGCTATTTTAGGGATAAATACGGATTACACAGGAAGCATTGTGAATAATGCAGGCAAAATATCTATGATATTTCAAGACCCGTACAGTAGCTTAAATCCTTCAAAAACTATTGGCTGGTTATTACAAGAGCCATTAAGGGCAATGCTTAAAAAAGACAAAAGTATAAGCATGACAAAAGAAGATATAAGAACGTTAGCTTATGATATGTTAAAGAAAGTTGAACTTGATGAAAAGTATTTTGACAGAAAACCATCACAGTTAAGTGGTGGTCAAAGGCAAAGAATAAGTATAGGTCAGGCACTTATTACAAAACCAGCTCTTGTAATAGCCGATGAACCAGTGTCAGCCCTTGACGTAACAATACAAGCACAGATTATGGAGCTTATGATAAAGCTTCAACAGGAAATGAGCTTGTCGTATTTATTTATTTCGCATGATATTAATGTTATCTATAAAATGAGTAATAGATTAATGGTTATGAAAGACGGAAAGATATTAGAAAAGGGCGATACACAAAAAGTTTTTGACAATCCAGTAAATGAGTATACTCAGATGTTATTAGAATAAAGGAAATATGGCATATACTTTAATGGTTTTAATTATTAAAGTATATGCCGCATTTTTATTTACACGAACAAAGAGTCAAAGTCTGAGCTTGCACAAGACCTCGATGGCTGTTGCGATAATTTGAGGAAAAATAGAAAAAATTGAAAAAAATAAAAAAAGTACTTGCATTTATATTACATATGATATATAATACATTTTGTCGTCACGAAAGAGAACAAGTACGATGATGAAATTTAAAATTGGGCTTTCGCCAAATGGTAAGGCACTGGATTCTGATTCCAGCATCTGGGGGTTCGAGTCCCTCAAGCCCAGCTTAACCCTCGCTAATTGCGAGGGTATTTTTTTGCCCTAAAATAATTAATAATTTTCTTGAAATTTTGTATGTGGCATTTTTAAATTGCTTAGATATTAAGAATATATAAATGTTAATAAAAATATAAAGTATATGCTTATATTTTGTTATCAAATAAGAATATTTTTAATTGAAATGCAAATATAAAAATTCAAAAAACAGTTGAGGTTTGACCTTTTAATGCTTGTATCATATAATTGAATTTAGAAGTTTAATAATAAATATGTAAGAAATGGAGTATGTCAAAATGATAGAATTAGGAAAAACACAGTGTTTAAATGTCGTGAAAATAACAGATTTTGGTGTGTATCTTGGAACTGAAGAAGAAAAAGTACTTCTTCCTAAAAAGGAAGTCCCAGAAGATACAGAAGTTGGCGACGCATTTACAGTATTTGTATACAGGGACTCAAGTGACCGTCTTATAGCAACTACAAGAAAGCCTAAGATAGAGCTTGGAAAGACTGCAGTACTTAAAGTATCACAGACTGGAAAAATAGGTGCGTTTCTTGACTGGGGACTTGAAAAAGACCTTTTACTTCCATTTAAGGAGCAGACAACTCACATTCAAGAAGGTGATGAGTGTCTTGTTGCATTATATATTGATAAGAGTAACCGACTTGCCGCAACTATGAGAGTATATGACTACCTTTCTTGTGATAGTCACTATGTAAAGGATAGTGCTGTAACAGGGCGAGTAATTGAAGTTAATCCAGATTATGGCGTATATATAGCTATAGATGACAAGTATTTTGGTATGATTCCAAAATATGAAGCATTTGGTGATTTTAAGATAGGTGATATTGTATATGGTAGAGTTTCAAAGGTTAGAGATGATAAGAAGCTTTCTGTTAGCTTGAAGCAAAAGGCTTATATTCAGATGGACGAGGACTCAAGAATCGTATTTGATGAGATAAAGAAGAACGGTGGAAGTATTCCATTTACCGACAAGGCTTCACCAGATGTTATTAAGGCTTATTTTAAGATGAGTAAAAATGCGTTTAAGAGAGCAGTAGGACGACTCTTAAAAGAAGGTAAAATCGAAATTAAAGAAACAAGTATTGTTGAAAAGAAATATTAAGTAAGTGAAAGCTATAAGTATTATATAAACCACACACCAGTAAAAGTACAGCCAACAATATTTGTATGCCATTATCGAACAAGGCTATTCGCTGTTGTCATACAAATATTGTTAGCAGTTCTTTTAATGGTGCATTTAGTTTATATAATACTTATAACTTACGGGAGTTTATTGCAAAACCAAATAAGAAATTGTTATTAAATAAATAGCTTGCTGAAAGTGAGATTTTGGACTACAATATATTTTAATCGGGCGAGTGTTTTGGCTTGATTGTATGTGTGTAAACACAAAAATAAAAAGTGCATTAGATTGCACAGAAATGAGGAATAGAATGCAGAAAGTAATTAGTACAGACAAAGCACCAAGTGCTATCGGACCTTATTCACAGGCTATTGAAATTAATGGAATGGTATATACATCAGGAGTTATCCCAGTAGACCCAGCTACAGGCGTTATTGCAGATGGTGTTGAAGCTCAGGCAGAACAGGCATTTAAGAATATTTGTAACCTTGTTGAAAGCTCTGGCGCTAAGGTTGAAAATATCGTTAAGACAACAGTATTCATTAAAGAAATGAACGACTTTGGAAAGATTAATGAAATATATAAGAAATATTTTAAAGAGCCATTTCCAGCTCGTTCATGTGTAGAAGTTGCAAGACTTCCTAAAGATGTATTACTTGAAATCGAAGCAATTGCTTATAAGTAAGATTTTATGTGTAAAAGAATTAATATATTTGCACCAATATTATTTGGATTTTACTTAATAGCATCAATATTATTTTCAAGAGTATTATTAGTAACAGGAATAAGTCTTCCACTGTGGCTTAATCTTTTGTGTAGTCAGTGTATTTTACTTATTCCGGCAATAGTTTACGTTGTTGTAATGAAGATTGATATTATAAAATGTATTCCATATAGAAAGATTAAGGTATTAGACGCAATATCCTCACTTTTTATAGGGTATTGTCTTATACCATTAATACTTTTAATAAATGTTATATCTTCTTTGTTTTCAACGAATTATCTTAATAGTTCTACAGAAGATATTGTTAAGTATCCATTTTTAATACAGCTTCTTATAATGGCAGTAATGCCTATAATTGCAGAGGAGTTTGTATTTAGGGGATTGTTTTATCATTCTTATAGAAAAAATGGAATATTAGGAGCAGCAGTACTTAGTGGTTTAGTATTTGGCGCAATTCACCTTAATATTAATCAATTTTGTTATGCTTTTGTTATGGGAATAATATTTGCGTTGATGGTTGAAGTTACAGGTTCTATGTTTTCATCAATGATTGCACATTTTGCTGTGAATTCTTATTCCATTATAATGCTTAAAATAGTTTCTTCTATGGAGAATATTTCAGGACAGACTAATATTGATACGACAGAAGTAATGGCACAGTATTCAACAACTATAGTTATTGTACAGCTTGTAATGCTTATTATTATGACAGTTATATTCCTTTCTATTGCATTTTTGTTATTTATGGCTATGGCTAAGAGAAATGGAAGATGGGAATACCTTAAGGAGAACTTAAAAAAGGGGTTTAAACCTCAAAATAACGAACATTTTATCACAATACCACTTGTTGCAACTTTAATTGCGGCGTTTGTATTTATGATAATTCAAGAAATTTAACTTATATAAAAACAATCAGCTATATTTAGGACTTCATCAAACGAATGAGTTTGTTGTTATACAGATATAGTTGATTGTTTTTTATTTATGTAAATAACAAGCCTAAGTCTATGATGTATTTGCATAATTAATTAGGGGTGGTCACAATAATTTGGAAAATACGGTTGGCAAATTTTTAATAGTTAATTTAGTATTTGTATAAAAATAAGAAGCCCTTACAATATCGCAAGGGCTTCTATGAAAAGAAAATGAGAAAGGAAAAATGTAAAAAATCAAATTGAATAATCTATATTCTGACCAAGATAAGGGGTAACAGAAGCTTCCATTATCATCTTATTAACTCCATTACCTAAGTCTTCCATAGTGTCTAAACTATTCTTTAAAACTGCAACACTCACATCTGAAAGAACATTCTGAGTACTCATAGCCATTGACAAACCTGCTATATCCATAATCTACCTCCTTTGTGAATGTTTTTACGAAATAGATAAAAGTAAATATACTTAAATCTTGTATTTATTATAGTGCGATATTAACAAAAATGCAAGTGTAATATTTACAAAAAGTATAAAAAAAATATAAACATTGTTTGTATTTTAATGCGTAGTAGTGAATAATATAAATGCACATTAATTGTTTTTATGTTAAAATTAAAATAGAAAAATATAGTGACGGTATAAAAATATATATGTTTTAACAACAATAAAAGTAGCAAATATAAAGGAGGTGTATTTATGAGAAACGGTGTTAAACAGTATATAGAGCTTATAGTTGGAGTATGTCTTATGTCTATTGCATACAAGAGTATATATGAGCAGGCAGGAATGGTAACAGGTGGTTTTTCTGGTATTGGTGTTATTGTAAAGGAATTAACAAGTGGTTTGTTTGAAGATGGAATACCTTTATGGGTCACTAATATTATGCTTAATATTCCACTTTTTACAGTAGCTTATATATTAATAGGAAAAAATTTTGTAAAAAGAACACTTCTAGGGGCAGTTCTTTTAACGGTATTTTTAGCAATTATTCCAGATATTAAATATATAGAAGAAACAGATTATCTTATAACTGCTGTATTCGGTGGAGTATTGTGTGGTGTTGGAATAGGCCTTGTATTGTTATCAGGTTCAGCAACAGGCGGAACAGATATGCTTGCAGTTATAATCCACAAATATATTAAAAGATATTCCGTAGTTGAAATTATGCAGTTTATTGATGGGGCTATTGTATTAGCTGGTGTTGCAGTCTTTGGACTTCGTGTAAGCCTTTATGCTGTGATTGCTATTTATATAACAACTATTGTGTCAGATAATGTAATTGAAGGACCTAAGCAAGCCAGAGCTGCATTTGTAATAACTGATAACTATGAAATTATAGCAGATTGTATAAAAGTGAAGATGGATAGGGGGGTTACACTGTTTGAGGGCAAAGGAATGTATTCTTATCAAACTAAAAAAATGTTGATGTGTGTTGTTTCAAAAAAAGAAATAAGTCAACTTAAGCAAATTTGTTCGGAAAATGATGACAAGAGTTTTATTTTAATTAGTGATGTTCGTGAAGTAATGGGTGAGGGTTTTGTACAAAATATACAGTAAAATTCAGCATATAGTAAATTTAACGAAAATCTACGGAATAATTTGGTTATTTAACATATGGTAATTAATCAAGATTTATTGTATAGTAGGTACAGTTGAAGCGTATTGCGCTACTTATATATTAGGAGGATTTTTAGAAATGGCAAGTTTATCACTTAAAAATGTTTGTAAAGTATATCCTAACGGCTTCGTAGCTGTAAAGGATTTTAATCTTGAAATTGCTGATAAGGAATTCATCATTTTCGTAGGACCATCTGGTTGTGGTAAGTCTACAACTCTTCGTATGATTGCTGGTCTTGAAGAAATAAGCTCAGGTGAATTATGGATTGGCGATAGATTAGTTAATGATGTAGAGCCTAAGGACAGAGATATCGCTATGGTATTCCAGAACTACGCTCTTTATCCACATATGACAGTATATGATAATATGGCATTTGGTCTTAAGTTAAGAAAAGTGCCAAAGGAAGATATTGATAAGGCAGTACAGGAAGCTGCTAAGATACTTGATATCGCTCACTTACTTGACCGTAAGCCAAAGGCTCTTTCAGGTGGTCAGAGACAGAGAGTTGCTATGGGACGTGCTATCGTTCGTAGTCCTAAGGTATTCCTTATGGATGAACCTCTTTCAAACCTTGATGCTAAGTTAAGAGTACAGATGCGAGTTGAGATTTCTAAGCTTCATCAGAGATTAGCTACAACAATCATCTACGTTACACATGACCAGACAGAAGCTATGACACTTGGTACAAGAATCGTAGTTCTTAAAGATGGTATCGTTCAGCAGGTAGATACTCCAAGTAATCTTTATAACACACCTAACAACATTTTCGTTGCTGGTTTCATTGGTTCACCACAGATGAATCTTGTAGATGCTAAGGTTGTTTCAAGTGGTTCACAGGTAACTCTTGAATTAAGCAATACAGTAAAGGTTACTCTTCCAAAGGAAAAGAGCGAAAAGCTTCATAGCTATGCTGGCAAGACAGTAGTAGTTGGTATTCGTCCAGAAGATATCAAGGCTGATGAAGAATTTATCGCAGCTCATCCAGAATCAACATTTGAAGCTGTTGTTAAGGTATATGAATTACTTGGTGCTGAAGTAAACCTTCATTATGATATTAATGACCAGACATGTACAGCTAAGGTTAGTCCTCGTACAACAGTTCGTCCTGGTGATACAGTTAAGTTTGCTATGGATATTGCAAGACTTCATGTGTTTGACAAGGAAACAGAACAGGTAATTACTCACTAATTTTGTTAATTAATAATTAAAAATAATAAAAAAAAGAGGAAATGTGTATAAATTACATATTTCCCCTTTTTTTTTTGTCGATTTTGCATTACAATAGTAAAAGAATTAAGTTTTTAATACTATCAATTAAGTTATATTATATATAAGCTTTATAAGATATATTTTATTTAATTCTATTAATATTTTATAAATATGATATATTGTTATAAAGATATACACATGGAAGAAATTTACAATGTATTTAATAATAAAATATATTCAACTTATTATAGTAATATGATAATATAGATTAGAAAAGGAGTTCATAATGATATCAAATCAGATTTTACAGACAACAGTTGATGGGCTTAAGTCTATTTCAAGGGTTGATTTGTGTGTTATAGATGCAGATGGAAAGATTGCAGCAAAGACATTTGAAGACACATCAGGGTGTGTAGCAGATGCAATTGCATTTATTGATTCACCAGCAGAAAGTCAAGTTGTTAATGGCTATCAATTTTTCAAGGTGCTTGATGAACAGAACCTTGAATACATATTACTTGCAAGAGGTACAAGTGATGATGTATATATGGTAGGAAAGTTAGCAGCATTTCAGATACAGAACTTATTAGTAGCTTACAAGGAACGTTTTGATAAAGACAACTTTATTAAAAATCTTCTTCTTGACAATTTGCTTAGAGTAGATATGTACACAAGAGCAGAAAAGCTCCATATAGATACAGATGTTAAGAGAGTAGTATATATTATCGAAACAAAGCATGAAAAGGATACTAATGCGCTTGAAACAGTAAGAACTCTTTTTGCGGGAAAGACTAAAGATTTTATTACAGCAGTTGATGAAAAGAGCATAATTCTTGTTAAAGAAGTGCGAGGAAATGAAACTTATGATGAACTTGATAAGACAGCAGAAGTTATAATTGATATGCTTAATACAGAAGCTATGAGTTCAGCCCATGTAGCTTATGGAACAGTTGTTAATGACATAAGGGAAGTATCAAGGTCATACAAAGAAGCTAAAATGGCACTTGATGTAGGGAAAATATTCTACAGCAATAAGAGTGTTGTTGCGTACAATAGGCTCGGAATAGGAAGACTTATATATCAGCTTCCAATTCCACTTTGTCAGATGTTTATTAAGGAAATATTCGGTGGAAAGTCACCAGATGATTTTGATGATGAAACATTATCTACAATTAATAAGTTCTTTGAAAATAGCCTTAATGTGTCAGAAACATCAAGACAGCTTTATATTCACAGAAACACTCTTGTATATAGACTTGATAAGTTACAAAAAACGACTAATCTTGATTTAAGAGTATTTGATGATGCAATCACATTTAAGATTGCACTTATGGTTGTAAAATATATGAAATATATGGAAAGTAAAGATACATTTTAATGGAGGACATTACTCATGATAATCTTAGAAGATGTAACTAAAACTTATGCTTCTGGAGTTCCTGCACTTAATGGAGTTAATCTTCATATACAGAAGGGTGAGTTTGTATTTATAGTTGGTAAAAGTGGTTCAGGTAAGTCAACACTTATAAAATTACTGTTGAATGAATTAGAGCCTACAGCAGGAAAGATATATGTAAATAAAAAATATCTTAATAAAATAACAAGAAAGAAATTGCCATATTTAAGACGAGATATTGGCGTTGTATTTCAGGATTTCCGTCTTTTAGAGGATAGAAATGTCTATGAAAATATTGCATTTGCACAAAAAGTAATAGAAGCACCACCACGACAGATTAAAAGTAGAGTGCTTTCAATGCTTTCAATGGTAGGATTACTTGATAAATATAAAGCATATCCAAGTCAGCTTTCAGGTGGTGAACAACAGCGTGTTGCTATAGCAAGAGCATTGGTAAACAGACCTGCTATTTTACTTTGTGATGAGCCTACAGGTAATCTTGACCCTGGCAATTCGGCTGAAATTATGAAAATTCTTAATCAGGCAAACAAGCAAGGAACTACAGTGCTTGTTGTTACTCATAACATGGATATTGTTCAACAGATGAAGAAGAGAACAATTACAATGAGTGAGGGCAAGATAATCAGCGATTTGGAAAAGGGTGGATATTTTTATGAAGATTAGGTCATTATTTTATCAGATAAAGCAGGGCTTTAAGAACATATATAGAAATAGATTGTTCTCACTTGCTTCAATAGCGACAATTACAGCATGTATATTTTTATTTGGTATGTTTTATTCAATTGTAACCAATTTTCAGTATATGGTTAAAAAAGCTGAAAATGATGTATGCGTAACAGTATTCTTTAATGAAGGACTTTCAGATGCAGATATTAAAAAACTAGGCGACACGATTAAAAATAGAGTAGAAGTATCTGATATTCATTATACATCAGCAGAAGAAGCATGGAATAACTTTAAAAACGAGTATTTTAAAGATTACCCAGAATTAGCAGAAGGATTTAAAGATGATAATCCATTAGCGAATTCTGCTTCATATGAAGTATATTTAAGTGATACCGGAATGCAGTCAACACTTGTTTCATATCTTGAAAACTTAAACGGTGTAAGACAGGTTAATCGTTCAGAGGCTACAGCAAGTAGTCTTTCAAGTGCGGCAAAGCTTGTAGGTTATGTATCAATTGCAGTTATAGTGATTTTGCTTGCTGTATCTGTATTCCTTATTACTAACACGATTGTAATAGGTATTACCGTACGAAAAGAAGAAATTTCAATTATGAAATTTATTGGAGCGACAGATGCGTTTGTTAATGCGCCATTCTTCATTGAAGGTATATCAATAGGTGTAATTGGTTCAATTATTCCATTATTTATATTGAGATATATGTATACTAATATTGTTGATTATGTACTTGGAAAGTTTAATATACTTAGTAATATTCTTGCATTCCTTCCTGCAAATGATGTATTTAATGTACTTGTTCCAGTTGCTATTGTATTAGGAATTGGTATTGGTATTGTAGGAACATTATTTGCTGTACATAAACATGCAAACGTATAAGAGTGATTTTACAAGGTTGTCGCATATAATTTTTATGCGGCAGCCTTTTGCCGTTTTATAAAGTTATTATTTTGTTATGAATAAAAAAGCAGCGGAATGGAGATTTTTATGGATAAAAGATATAAAAATATTTGTATTAAATCATTTGTAAAAAAAGGAATAATTATAGTTTTAGTAACAACAATGACAGTTAAAACACTACATTTTAATTTTATAGAAAATACAATAAATGTATATGGTGATACTACAACTGAAGACTTAAATGCTGCACAAGATAAAAAGAATGACATTAATGTTCAGATACAAAATACTCAAGAAGAAATTGCAAAGCTTCAACAGCAATCGAGTGATACTAAGGCATATATAGCACAGCTTGACAGTAAAATGAATGAATTAGATATATCACTTTATAACCTTAATAATGATATAACTCTTAAGCAAGAAGAAATCGACAATGCAGAAGCGGGACTTGCTCAGGCAATAGTTGACTCAGAAGAACAGTATGCTTCAATGAAGCTTAGAATAAAGTTTATGTATGAACGTAGTACAGAAAATTATCTTCAAATACTTTTTTCAGCAAGTAATATGGGAGATATGTTAAATAGAGCAGAGTATATAAGTAAAATTTCCGAATATGATAGAGAAATGCTTGAAAAATACCAAGAAACAGTTGATTATATTGCACAAACAAAGGCTCAACTTGAAAGTGATTATGTACAGCTAGATAATATGGCTACTTCTCTTGAGTCAGAAAAAGGTTCTCTTTCTGTAGTTCAAGAAGCTAAAAATGCAGAACTTATGGCTTTAAATGAACAGACAGACACAGCAATGGAAAAGGAAAGCTCACTCCATGCTGACCTTGCAGCACAAGAAAGTGAAATTGAAGCTATGGAGGCACAGATTGCAGCACAAGAAGAAGCAAGACGACAAGCTGAGTTAGAAGCACAAAGAAGAGCCGAGGAAGAACAAAGTAGAGCAGAAGAAGCAAGACGACAAGCAGAAGAAGCTGCTAAAGCAACAAAGTCACAGCTTGTTGACAATAGTGCAATAGGAAATTCTGGAAATGCTTCTCTTGATGATAGTACAACAAGTAGTACAAGTGCAACTGCTTCAACAAGTGCGACAAGCAGTTCAAATACAAGCTCTAATAGCAGTAGCAATAGCTCGTCTAGTTCTTCTTCTAATAGTCAGCAGACTTCATCATCAGGCTTTGTGTGGCCAACGGTGTCAAGAAGAATTACATCAGACTATGGAGATACAGAAGATAGAAGTTCTGGTCATAAAGGAATAGATATAGGAGCTACAACTCCAGGAGTATCAGGTGACGCTATATATGCCGCTGCCAGTGGTACAGTAACACTTGCTACATATAGTTCATCGGCTGGTAATTGGATATGGATATATCATGGAAATGGATTGTATACAGTATATATGCACTGTTCAGCTCTCCTTGTTTCTGTTGGTGATACAGTTTCACAAGGACAGACGATTGCGAGAATGGGTTCAACTGGTAATTCAACAGGAGCACATCTTCATTTTGGTGTAAGACTTAATGGCTCTTATGTTAATCCGTGGAATTATTTCGGATAAATTTATTTTCTAAAGCAAATTCTATATTAAATAAGTTTACAAGTTTTTGTTTTATTTATGTGAGTAATAGCCAAAGTCTGAGTTTATAGTAGACTTATCGGCTGTTGCAATAACTTGATAAGCTAATAGAGTGTGAGTTTTATAGTGAAAGTGTTGATTTAAAGAAAGGAATTAAAAATGGATAATCAATTCAACAATGAAGATGATTACAATAATAAGAATCAATTTAATGTTTATAATCAAAGAAAAAATAAAAGAAAGTCAAAGCATTACTTTGGACTTGGTGCGTTTACAGGAGTAGTATGTACTTTGCTTGTTATGATTATAATTGTTGGTGCAGTTTTTGTAAGATTTTATCAGGCAGGCTATATCCACATAGCTACAAATGGTCAAATATATATTCAAGATATAGCTTCTAGTGCTAGTACTGGTATTGGAAGTGAAGTAGAAGCAAAGCTAAATGCAATGGATAGTGTGTTAGATACATTTTATTTTGATGATGTAGACGAAGAAACGGCAAAAGATAACATTTATAAAGCATATCTTAGCTCTTATGGTGATAAATATACAGTGTATTATACCGCTGATGAGTATAAGAGTCTTTTAGAGTCTACAACAGGTAAGTTTAGTGGGATAGGTGCTGTATGTCAGAAGATGGATAATGGAACTATTCTTATAACAGAAGCTTATGAAGAAGCTCCAGCTTATAAAGCAGGAATACGAAAAGGTGATTATGTATCTAAGGTAGATGGTCAAGATATAACAGATATGGATTTATCGACGGCTGTTGCTCTTATCAAGGGAGAGAAAGGAACTAGTGTACATCTTGAAGTAATAAGAGATGATACAACATTTGAATGTGATGTAGTAAGAGATGATATAGATATCCGTACAGTTAGTTATTCTATGCGTGAAAATGATATTGGCTATATTTTAATTTCTCAGTTCGATACAGTTACAACTAACCAGTTCAAATCAGCACTTGATGACTTGACAGCTCAAGGAATGAAAGGACTTGTAATTGATATACGTTCTAATCCGGGTGGAGTGTTAGGAACTGTTGTAGATATGCTTGATGAAATTCTTCCAGATGGACTTATTGTGTATACACAAGATAAAGATGGCAACAAAACAGAGTACAAAGGGTCTAATAAAAATGAGCTTACAGTTCCATTAGCTGTTCTTGTTGATGGCAACAGTGCAAGTGCTTCTGAAATATTTGCGGGAGCTGTTCAAGATTATGGTATTGGAAATATTATCGGAACACAGACATTTGGTAAAGGTATAGTACAGACTATAAGACCGATGACGGATGGAAGTGCTATAAAGTATACAATTGCAAAGTATTTTACCCCAAAGGGACAGGATATTCATGGAAATGGAGTTACTCCTGATATTGTAATAGAGTATGAACCTAGTGATGACGGTAGTGTAGATAATCAGCTTGAAGCAGCAATGGATTATGTAAAGAGTCAAATTAATAATTAGAGAGTTTATAGTGGGAGTGGCATTAAGTTAGCCATTTCCACTATATTTTTTAGGGATTGAAGATATTAGGAGTATATAAACACACACTAAAAAAGAATAATGGTGCATTTATTGGTTATATACTACTGTTATCTTATGGAAGTTTATAAGTTATCTAACAAGTATGTTCGCTATTATTATATAAAAATAGATTATTATTTTTTAAATGGTAAATTTAGTTGTTATATATTATTGCTATTTTATGTAAGTTTACCTAAATGCAAAATATAAGAATTAAAGAGAACAAATGTTTGCTTTTTCAAAATAGGTGTGGTATAATATGTACAAACATTTGGAATAATTGATTATATATGAAATTAATACAATGGCAAAATTTTGCTTTATAAATAAGTGATAAATTAGATTAAGAAGATATGTTTAACTAATTATAAAAAATTAAAGTAAGGTTATTTGGATATTCAACAGTATTAAGTAAGTTTGCAATTTTATTGTGATAAGCAATAAGCAATAAGCAATAAGAGATTTGTCTGCATTAGAAATAGTGCAATAACAGTGTATAGTTAAGTTTATATATTTTATTAATAGCTTGACGAATAATAGAAATGAGGTGCAATATGGCGGAGTTTAAACTTGTATCAGAATATCAGCCAATGGGTGACCAGCCACAAGCTATTGAGAAGTTGGCGCAAGGTTTTGCAGAAGGCAATCAGTTTGAAACACTTGTAGGTGTAACAGGTTCTGGTAAGACATTTACAATGGCAAATATAATTCAACGTGTTAAAAAGCCGACACTTATTATTTCACATAATAAGACGTTAGCGGCACAGCTATATGGAGAAATGAAAGAATTTTTTCCAGAGAATGCAGTTGAATATTTCGTATCGTATTATGATTATTACCAACCAGAAGCTTACGTTCCACAAAGTGACACTTATATTGCAAAGGACTCCTCTATAAATGATGAAATTGATAAGCTTAGACATTCCGCAACATCAGCACTTTCTGAACGTGATGACGTTATAATTGTAGCATCTGTTTCTTGTATATATGGACTTGGTGCGCCGATAGATTATAAGAACATGGTTATTTCTTTAAGACCAGGAATGGAAAAGGATAGAGATGATGTTATAAGACAACTTATAGATATACAATATGTAAGGTCTGACCAAGATTTTAAGCGAGGAACATTTAGAGTAAGAGGTGACGTTATAGAAGTGTATCCATCTAATTCTACAGACGAAGCTGTGCGAGTTGAGTTTTTTGGTGATGAAGTAGATAGGATAACCCAGATAGACGCACTTACGGGAGAAGTTAAGTCACTTCTTGAACACATAGCAATATTTCCTAATTCTCATTATGTTGTTGACAAAGAAAAGTTGACAGTAGCTGTTGAGAATATAAGGGAAGAACTGGCAGAACGTATAAAGTACTTTAAGAGTGAAGATAAGCTTATTGAAGCACAGCGAATTGAAGAAAGAACTAACTTTGATATAGAAATGATACAAGAAACGGGTTTTTGCTCTGGAATTGAGAATTATTCAAGACATTTAGCAGGTTTACCAGCAGGAGTGCCGCCATATACACTTATGGATTATTTCCCAAAAGATTTTCTTATTATTGTAGATGAGTCACACATTACAATTCCACAGATAAGGGGAATGTATGCAGGTGACCAGTCAAGAAAGTCAACACTTGTAGATTATGGTTTTAGGCTTCCATCAGCTAAGGACAATAGACCACTTAACTTTTCTGAGTTTGAAGCTAAGATATCACAGATGTTATTTGTATCAGCAACTCCGTCAACTTATGAAAGAGAGCATGAGTTGTTGTCAGCTGAACAAGTGATAAGACCTACAGGACTTTTAGACCCACAGATTAGTGTACGACCTATTGAAGGACAGATTGATGATTTAGTATCTGAGATTAATAAAGAAACTGCAAAAAAGAACAAGATACTTGTTACAACTTTAACAAAGAGAATGGCAGAAGATTTGACAGATTATCTAAAAGAATTAGGAATACGAGTTAAGTATCTTCACGCAGATATAGATACACTTGAAAGACAAAAGATTATAAGAGATATGCGACTTGATGGCTTTGATGTTTTAGTAGGTATTAATCTTTTAAGAGAAGGTCTTGATATTCCAGAAATATCACTTGTTGCAATATTAGACGCAGATAAAGAAGGATTTTTAAGAACGGAAACTTCTCTTATTCAGACGATAGGACGAGCTGCAAGAAATAGCGAAGGTCACGTTATTATGTATGCTGATAAAGTAACTGTTTCTATGCAAAATGCTATTTCAGAAACAGAAAGGCGACGTAAGATACAGGAAGAGTACAATGAAGCTCATGGTATAACGCCACAGACTATAAAGAAAGCTGTACGAGATTTGATAAGCATTTCAAAGGCGGCAGAAAGCACATCAGATAAGCTTGAAAAAGATTATGAATCTATGAGTATAAAAGAACTTGAAAAAGTTAAGAAAGAGATTGAAAAGAATATGCACAAAGCGGCAGCAGAACTTAACTTTGAAGAAGCGGCAGCTTTGCGTGATAAGATGATAGAAGTTAATAAATACATTTATGAAATGAAAAGTTAAAATATTATTTTCATTTATAATTAAGTCCTTTAACGAAAAAAGATATTATTTAACACTATTAAGAAAGTCCAAACTTATATTGTGAGAAGTAAAAAATAGAATTTATTTTACTTATATGAATAATCAAGGGAAGTTTTTGTTTTAATAGAAACATAGAAACTTGGCAATTGTAAATATAGATAATTTATATTAAAAAATGAAAGGTTATGTAGGTTATATTTAAAATGGAAAAGGGAAAGTATAGACAGTTTATAAAGATAAGAGGCGCAAATGAACACAATCTCAAGAATATTTCAGTAAATATTCCACGAAATGAACTTGTAGTTCTTACAGGACTTTCAGGTTCGGGAAAGTCTTCACTGGCGTTTGATACCATTTATGCAGAAGGACAAAGAAGATACATGGAGTCATTATCTTCTTATGCAAGACAGTTCTTAGGGCAAATGGAAAAGCCAGATGTAGAGAGTATAGAAGGACTTTCGCCTGCTATATCAATTGACCAAAAATCAACTAACAGAAATCCACGTTCTACAGTTGGAACGGTTACAGAAATATATGATTATTTCAGACTTTTATATGCAAGAATAGGTATTCCACACTGTCCAAAGTGTGGGAAAGAAATTATGAAGCAAACAGTTGACCAGATGGTTGATGTTATAATGGAGCTTCCAGAAAGAACTAAAATTCAAATTATGGCACCAGTTGTCAGGGGAAGAAAGGGAGAACATGTAAAGTTATTAGAGCAGGCTAAAAAGAGTGGTTATGTTCGTGTGCGAATTGATGGCAATATGTATGAACTTTCTGATGACATTTCACTTGAAAAAAATAAAAAACATAATATAGAAATAGTAGTGGATAGATTATCAGTAAAGGAAGGAATAGAAAAGCGACTTACAGATTCCATTGAAACTGCATTAAAACTAGCAGAAGGTTTGATGATGGTAGACGTAATTGGTCAAGAGCCAATGAACTTTAGTCAAAGCTTTTCATGCCCAGATTGTGGTATAAGTATTGAAGAAATTGAACCTAGAAGTTTTTCATTTAATAATCCATTTGGAGCTTGTCCAGATTGTTTTGGACTTGGTTATAAAATGGAATTTGACGCAGAGCTTTTAATACCAGATGAAAGACTTAGTATTGACGAAGGTGCAATTGTAGGAATGGGTTGGCAGTCAGTTACTGATGAAGGAAGTTTTTCAAGGGCGATTATGAATGCACTTGCAAATGCGTATGACTTTAGTCTTTCAACACCATTTAAAGATTATCCAGATGAAATTAAAGATATTATAATAAATGGAACAAAAGGTCATTCTGTAAAGGTGCGCTATAAGGGGCAACGTGGTGAAGGCGTATATGATATAGCTTTTGAAGGGCTTATAAGAAATATGGAGAAGCGATATCGTGAAACTGGCTCAGACCTTATGAAACAGCAATATGAAGAATTTATGAGAATAACACCTTGTACAACTTGTAAGGGGCAGAGATTGAAGGCTTCATCACTTGCCGTTACAGTTGCAGGTAAAAATATATACGAAATAACTAACATGTCAATCGTAAAGCTACAAGAATTCCTTGAAAGTATGCAGCTTAATGAAAGACAGTTACTTATTGGTGCTCAAATCCTAAAAGAGATAAAGTCAAGAATAAAGTTTCTTATGGACGTGGGACTTGACTATTTGTCACTATCAAGAGCTACGGGAACTTTATCTGGTGGTGAAGCACAAAGAATAAGACTTGCAACACAGATTGGTTCTGGACTTGTAGGTGTGGCATACATTCTTGATGAACCTAGTATTGGTCTACACCAAAGAGATAATGACAAGCTGCTTGGTACACTTACACATCTTCGTGATTTAGGCAATTCTGTAATAGTTGTAGAACATGATGAAGATACTATGTTTGCGGCAGATTACATTGTTGACATTGGGCCAGGAGCAGGCAAAAATGGTGGAGAAGTTGTTGCAACTGGTACAGCAGAAGAAATTATGAAATGTAAAGAAAGCGTTACTGGTGCATACCTTAGTGGACGAATTAAAATTCCAGTGCCACAGCAAAGAAAAGAGCCTACAGGTTGGATAACAGTTAAAAAGGCAGCAGAAAATAATCTTAAAAATATAGATGTAGATATTCCACTTGGAGTAATGACTTGTGTTACTGGCGTGTCTGGATCGGGAAAGAGTTCACTTGTAAATGAAATTTTATATAAACATCTTGCAAAAGAGCTTAATAGAGCTAGGTGTATTGCAGGTAAACATGAAGGAATAGATGGTGTAGAACAGCTTGACAAGATAATTAATATTGACCAGTCACCAATAGGAAGAACACCACGTTCTAATCCTGCAACATATACAGGCGTATTTGATATGATAAGAGATTTGTTTGCTTCAACAACAGGCGCAAAAGAACGTGGTTATAAAAAGGGCAGATTTAGCTTTAATGTAAAGGGCGGACGTTGTGAATCCTGCTCAGGTGATGGTATTATTAAGATTGAAATGCACTTTTTACCAGACGTATATGTGCCTTGTGAAGTGTGTGGTGGTAAGAGATATAATAGAGAAACACTTGAAGTAAAGTACAAGGATAAGAGTATATTTGATGTACTTGATATGACAGTGGAAGATGCTGTTGAATTTTTTGAAAATGTACCAACAATTAAGCGAAAAATAGAAACTCTTAACGATGTAGGTTTATCATATATAAAGCTTGGTCAGCCATCAACAGAATTATCGGGTGGTGAAGCACAAAGAATAAAGCTTGCAACAGAGCTTTCAAAAAGAAGCACAGGAAAGACGATATATATTCTTGATGAACCAACAACAGGTCTTCATTTTGCTGATGTGCATAAACTCGTAGATATATTACACAAATTGACAGAAAGTGGAAATACGGTTGTTGTAATTGAGCATAATCTTGATGTGATTAAGACTGCTGATTATATTATAGATATGGGGCCAGAAGGCGGTGACAGAGGTGGTACAGTAATAGCAAAAGGAACACCAGAAGAAGTTGCTAAAGTAAAAAAGTCATATACAGGTCAGTATCTTAAAAAATATTTAAAATAATGTAGTATTGAATATGTTAGATAATCATATATGTGTATGTTGTTTTACTCTTTATTTTCATTGCTTTGAAAAGTCAAAATGGGCAAAATAATAAACTATATGTTATGCAAGTGATGAGATAATTTTTATATACATTTTTATGATTGATAGAAAGGATAAAATATGGAAATTAAAGGCATTATATTTGATATGGACGGTATACTTGTTGACTCCGAAAGACAGTCAAATGAGGGCTGGCTTTGGGCTGCAAAACAAAAAAATGTAGAAATGCCTATGTGGCTTATAGATGATTTTAAAGGTGCGCCAGCTACTCTTTGTAAGAAGTTTTTTGATGATTATTATCATGGTAAAATAGATTATGATGAAACTAAAAAACTAAGAACAGATTATGTATACCGACTTCGTGAAAAAGAAGGACTTCCTGTTAAAAAAGGAGTAGATGTTATTTTTAAATACATTAAAGAGCATAATTTAAAGTGTGCAGTTGCTACATCAACTCAAAGAGAAAGTGCTGAGAAAACACTTCACAATATTGGTGTGTGGGAATATCTTAATGGCGTTGTATATGGTGATGAAGTAGAGCATGGAAAGCCAGAACCAGACATATTTTTAAAGGCAGCAAGTCTTTTAAACTTAGAACCACAATATTGTATAGTAGTAGAAGATAGTATCAATGGCATAAAAGCAGGATATAACGCAAAAATGAAAGTAATTCACGTTCCCGATACGATTAAGATTGATGATGATGTTAAAAAATTAACATACAGAGTATGTGATAACTTGGCAGATATTGTTGATATTATTGGAAGTGAAAAATAAAAACTATCATGTAAAAATAAAATTTGGGTAGGCAAGACTATTTTTAATAAGTGAATTTTATAAGTGTAGGCTTTTATCTTATGGCTTTTAGCCAATTGAAAATTATGTTATTAAAAATCAAAATGGTTAAAACAAAAAACTTGTTATGCGGGTGCTGTAATTATTATAGCTTATTTGTATTAGAAAAGTGAAAATGGCTTTTGATAAAGTGATATAAGTAGCAATATAAAAAGTAGTTGCTATTGTAGTAAAAATTGTTTAAAATAGATTTAGTATTATACAAAATGATATTATTTGTCGTATTTCGACAGAACGGAGGAAAATTTGAATAGCGAAGTAGTATTAGTCCTCGATTTTGGTGGACAGTATAATCAGCTTATTGCAAGACGTGTAAGAGAATGTAACGTTTATGCAGAAGTAATTCCATATACAACAAGTCTTGAAGATATCAAGGCAAAGAATCCAAAAGGAATTATATTTACAGGTGGCCCTAATAGCGTATATAAAGATGACTCACCATCTTATGATAAAGCTATATTTGAAGCAGGAATACCAATTCTTGGTATTTGTTATGGCTCACAGCTTATGGCACACAAGCTAGGCGGTAAGGTTATGACAGCTCCTGTAAGTGAATATGGTAAAACAGAAGTAGAAGTTGATACAAATTCACTTATATTTGAAAATGTTAATAAAAATACAATCACATGGATGAGCCATACAGATTATATTGCAGAAGCTCCAGAAGGCTTTAAGATTACAGGTCATACAGATAACTGTCCTGTAGCGGCAATGGAAAATGCAGATAAGAACCTTTATGCAGTTCAGTTCCACCCAGAAGTTATGCACTCAGTTGAAGGTCAGAAGATGCTTCACAATTTCCTTTTCAACGTATGTAAGTGTGCTGGTGATTGGAAGATGGATTCATTTGTTGAAACAACAGTTGCACAGATAAGAGAAAAGGTTGGCAATGGTAAAGTATTATGTGCATTATCAGGTGGTGTTGACTCATCAGTTGCAGCAGTTATGCTTGCAAAAGCAGTTGGTAAGCAGCTTACTTGTGTATTTGTAGACCATGGTCTTCTTCGTAAAAATGAAGGGGATGAAGTAGAAGCAGTATTTGGCCCAGAAGGCCCATATGACCTTAACTTTATCAGAGTTAATGCACAGGATAGATTTTACGAGAAGCTTAAAGATGTAGAAGAACCAGAAGCAAAACGTAAGATTATTGGTGAAGAATTTATAAGAGTATTTGAAGAAGAAGCAAAGAAGATTGGTGCAGTAGATTTCCTTGTGCAAGGAACTATTTATCCAGACGTTATCGAGTCAGGACTTGGTAAGTCAGCAACAATCAAATCTCACCACAACGTAGGTGGACTTCCTGACTATGTAGATTTCAAGGAAATCGTTGAACCTTTAAGAATGTTATTTAAAGATGAAGTTAGAAAAGCAGGACGTGAACTTGGTATTCCAGAATATCTTGTAAGTCGTCAGCCATTCCCAGGCCCAGGACTTGGTATCAGAATTATTGGAGCTGTAACACCTGAAAAGGTAAGAATAGTTCAAGATGCTGATTACATTTATAGAGAAGAAATCGCAAAAGCTGGTGTAGATAAAGATTTAGGACAGTATTTTGCGGCTCTTACAAATATGCGTTCAGTAGGTGTTATGGGTGATGAAAGAACTTATGACTATGCTGTAGCATTAAGAGCTGTATGTACAGCCGACTTTATGACAGCCGATTGCGCACAGATACCATGGGATGTATTAAGCACAGTTGCTAATAGAATTGTAAACGAAGTAAAAGGGGTAAACAGAGTGCTGTACGATTGCACTAGTAAGCCACCGGCTACTATTGAGTTTGAATAATTTTCAAAAGCTCGCAAAGCCTAGTAAAATGGGCATTTGCGAGCTTGTTTTTTGCCGTGTGGTACTATTTTGGTACTAAAGTGAGCTGTGCAGGAATAGTTTCATTTACGCCTGAGGCCATGTTATTTTCCACTCAAAATATTCATTAGGAGAAATCTCTCCACTATTTAATTTCGTTTTCATTTCACACCATTCCGAAAGGAAATCATTTACCAATCCATATTCAAAAGTTAATGCGACAGGTGAGCCTGTACTGTCATAATCATCTTCGTTGTAAGTTGGTCTGGCAGTCTCGGAAGATTTTGCCGGAATCATTGCAGTCAGATGAATCAGGTTGCCGGGAGCTGTATACTCTGGAAATCTTGTGCCCTTTCCACGTGCAGGAAGTGATGTGGCACTTTCTTCAAGCCAGAAAAGTGTTTCAATGATATCTTCAGCAGCACCAAGGCTGTAATCAGATATTGCCTTGTAATTGCAGTGCAAAGCATCAGCAAGTTTTAGAATCATATCTTCACCGGGAATGCGGGCACCGGTTTCATACTGGGATATGCGGACAGACATATTTTTGCCCTCAAATCCAAGTGCACCGCCCAACTCGTCCATTGTCATTTTACGGAATACCCGTATTTTCTTTATTCTTTCACCAATTGTCATAGTGTAGTTACCTCCGTTTATCTGTCTCTGATGAACTGTTAAAGACAGTATAACACGGAAAAAATGAAAATGGAAGTTTTTCTATACGAGAACATTAGAAAAACCTCTTGACAATTCAATACAACACGGTATAGAATAATATCAATTCAATTATCTATACGACATGGTATTGAAAAACAACTAAATGAGCGGTACCAGAAATCTAACAGGCATTTGCCAAGACATTCATAGGAATCGAGCGAACGTAGACACTCCCCCAAGCGGACCGAGTACCTCGAGCAGGAGCGGGCGGTATTACAGGAGATTATCTCAGGTAAGGAGGCTGGTTGTGACATCAGCAGAACTGGTATGGAGAAACGCCAAAACAAATATTTAAAGGAAAGGTGGTGAAAGGCATGAACGAAAAGTTTTTAGAAGTAGGAGATGTGATGCAGATTCTTGGAATTTCAAGATCAGCAGCATACAAGCTTATGAGACAGATCAACAGTGAACTTGAAAAGAAGGGTTACATTGTGATTCGTGGAAAAGTAAGCAGAAAGTATTTTGAAGAACGCATTTATGGTATGAGTGATGCAGTATAAGCAACAGGTAAGAAGATTAAGGCAGAGGCAGGTGCGGAAGCGATACGGCTTAGGCATCTGCTTCTGCATATGGAAAGAAGGAGATGATGAATATGCCAGCTTATAAAGACAGTAAGACAGGCACCTGGTTCGTCAAATTCTATTGTAAGGACTGGACCGGGGAAAACAAACAGATAAAGAAAAGAGGCTTTGCAACAAAGAGGGAAGCACTTGATTATGAGAGGAATTATAAAATAAGGCAGGAGAACAATCTGGATATGACATTTGGAGAGTTCTGGAAGCTGTATACAGAGGATGTGAAAAATTATGTCAAACTCAACACGTGGCTTACAAAAGAACACATTGTGGATACAAAGATACTTCCATATTTCAGGAATCTTAAGATGAATGAGATTACACCGGGAGATGTACGCAAGTGGCAGAATGAGATGGTAGCATTCCGTTATGAGAATGGGAAATGTTATTCCCAGACTTATAAGAAGACAATGCATAACATCTTAAGTGCGATATTCAATCATGCGTGCAGTTTTTATAATCTGAAATCAAATCCGGCAAGGCAGGCTGGAAATATGGGCAGGGAAGAAAAGAAGGAAATGCTTTTCTGGACAACTGAAGAATATAAGAAGTTTTCAGAAGCGGTGATTGATAAGCCGGTTTCATTTTATGCATTTGAAATGCTGTACTGGACGGGAATGAGATTAGGTGAGCTGCTTGCACTTACGATGGAAGATTTTGATTTTGAAAAGAACACAGTCAGAATAAATAAATCGTATCAGCGGCTGCAGGGGCAGGATGTTATTACAACACCGAAAACACCTAAGAGCAACAGGACAATCAAGCTGCCGAAGTTCCTTGCAGAAGAAATGCAGGAATATTTTGCAATGTTATATGACCAGACACCAACAGACAGGATTTTTCTGGTAACAAAGAGCTTCCTTCATCATGAGATGGAGCGTGGCTGCAAATTATCCGGTGTGAAGAAAATCAGAATCCATGATCTAAGGCATTCGCACATTTCACATCTGATCGACCTCGGGTTTTCCGCAGTTGCAATAGCTGACAGGGTTGGTCATGAGAGCATTGATATCACATATCGTTATTCGCATCTGTTTCCGTCAAAGCAGGTGGCAATGGCGGACAGACTTGATGCTGTCAATGCAAGCTTTGAGGATTGCGAAGAGCAGGATGATGATGTAGAAATCATGCAGACAGAGGAAACAGCACCTATGATTGATATGGATGCGGCTGCGGAAAAGATTATAAGCATTTATAAGTACAAGGCAGTCTGATAATGCGGGTACAAGTTTTGCTGGATATATGAAGCAGAAATTAAAAGAATGGATTTTATATCGGAAGGAACAGATTATTATGAGCGAGAAAAGGCTGGATGCCAAGAACAGATGGAGAAATGTTGTAGTAGCGTTTCGTATGTCACCGGAGGAAGCACAGGAGCTGAATGTGAAGGTTTCACTCAGCGGACTTTCAAAACAGGATTATATCATCCAATGTCTTCTGAAGCATGAAATCAGGGTTGTTGGTGGAATGAAGGTGGCAAAGAAAGTACAGGTGCATCTTGATACGATACTGGAAGAATTACAGACATTAGATGAAGCAGACAGAGGTATAGATGTTGAAGAACTGCTGGTTCCATTAAAGCATGTGCTTGATATTCTGCAGAGTGATGAGAAAGGCGGTAATCATTATGAGTAAGACAACATTTGAAAAGCTAGGTATCCCATATGAAGAAAGGGATGGAATCTTTTATCCGGTGCTTGTCGCAGGGACAGAGAAGGCAGATATAGAAGCAGGAAAGTATGGGCGAATGTGGATTAAATATATCAAGGAAGAATATCCAATGAGATATAAGAGTCTGGTGCGGTTCGGGGAGCTTGAAGAGCGAGCAGATGAAGTCAATGATACAGCATATGAGCTGCTCGATGATATTGAAGCTAAGTGGCTGAAAAAGCATAAGCCAAAGAATCCAAATTCCTTTACAGAACAGTTACAGCTAAGAACACAGACCAGGATGATGGCAGAGGAAATCGTTATTATGGATGTAGTGATGCAGTTTCATTAGTGTGGGGGCAAAAAGCGCCCCCAAAACGTGAAAATGGGGGCAAAAAGCGCCCCCAAAACCACAAAGTGGGGGCAGAAAGCGCCCCCCCCCCGCACAAATCAGAGCCGAAAAAGTGTGGGGGCAAAAAGTGCCGTCAAAATGCAAAAGTGGGGGCAAAAAGCGCCCCCAAAACAGTAAAGTGACGGCAAAAAGCGCCACCACTCAGATAAGCGAGAAAAAAGTCATGGTGGCGGAAAGTGACATCAAAATGGAAAAGTGGTGGCGGAAAACGCCACTAAAACAGCAAAGTGATGGCAAAAAGCGCCACCATATCAGTAATTGTGGTGGAATATTAACCACCACATATCATATACAGGGTGCAGGTGCTCCTGCCAAGACGAAAAAT
>ERZ860148.12-NODE-12-length-143354-cov-13.882504_pt1 | contig 143354 bp, 109 predicted proteins | sample MGYA00509981_ERZ860148 | MGnify/ENA primary metagenome ERZ860148 (study PRJEB30046, sample SAMN00715199) | human gut metagenome | study: EMG produced TPA metagenomics assembly of the A metagenome-wide association study of gut microbiota in type 2...
TGGTAATGCAGTAAAACTCTGATTCAATGAGAAAATCTATTGAAACATTAAAGAACATATGGAATATTGAGGATCTGAGACAGCGGATCCTCATTACTATATTGTTTGTTGCAATCTACAGATTCGGTTCGTATGTGGTTCTTCCAGGTATCAACCCTGATATGCTGTCAAAGTTGCATGAACAAACGAGTGAAGGTCTTCTTGCTTTGTTGAACATGTTCTCTGGTGGAGCTTTCTCCAATGCTTCAATTTTTGCATTGGGAATCATGCCGTATATCTCTGCATCCATCGTGATTCAGTTGTTGGCGATTGCAGTTCCTTACTTCCAGAAATTACAGCGCGAGGGTGAAAGTGGACGTCGTAAAATCAATCAGTATACTCGTATCCTGACTATTTTTATTTTGATATTCCAAGCACCTTCTTATTTGATCAACTTGAAAATGCAGGCAGGTCCGGCTCTTAATGCTTCATTAGATTGGACTTTCTTTATTATTACTTCTACCATCATTTTGGCTGCTGGAAGTATGTTTATCTTGTGGCTTGGAGAAAGAATTACAGACAAGGGTATTGGTAATGGTATTTCTTTGATCATTATGATTGGTATCATTGCTCGTCTTCCTCAAGCTTTTTCAGGTGAATTTGTTTCCCGCCTTGCTTCACCGGGTGCTGGTGGTATCATCATGTTTCTGTTGGAAATTGTTATGTTGATATTAGTTATAGCTGCTGCTATACTTTTGGTACAAGGTGTTCGCAAAGTGCCCGTACAATATGCTAAACGTATTGTAGGAAATAAACAATATGGTGGTGCTAGACAGTATATTCCTTTGAAGGTAAATGCTGCAAATGTAATGCCGATCATCTTTGCTCAGGCAATCATGTTTATCCCTATTACAATTGTTGGATTCTCAAATGTAGCTTCTGCAAGTGGTATTGCTCGTGCTTTTGTAGACCATACTAGTTTCTGGTATAATTTGGTATTTGCAATTTTGATTATTGTATTTACCTGGTTCTATACTGCAATTACGATTAATCCGACTCAGATGGCTGAGGATATGAAGAGAAATAACGGCTTTATTCCAGGTATCAAACCGGGAAAGAGTACTGCAGATTATATTGACACCATAATGTCTCGTATTACATTGCCTGGATCTCTTTTCTTAGCTATTGTTGCTATATTGCCAGCTTTTGCAGGGGTATTTGGAGTTCAGGCTGAATTTGCACAGTTCTTTGGTGGAACTTCTTTGTTGATTCTTGTGGGTGTTGTTCTTGACACTCTTCAGCAGGTAGAAAGTCATTTGTTAATGCGTCATTACGATGGCTTGCTTAGCTCAGGAAGAATTAAAGGACGTTCTGGAAATGTTGCTGCTTATTAAATAAAGTCAGAATGATATTTCTTAAGACAGATGATGAGATAGAGTTGCTTCGTCAGAGTAATCTCCTTGTGGGGAGGACTCTGGCTGAAGTGGCAAAATTGATAAAGCCTGGAGTGACAACAAAACAACTTGATAAAGTTGCGGAAGAATTTATTAGAGATCATGGGGCAATTCCCACTTTTAAAGGTTTCCCTAATCCATATGGACCTCCATTTCCTGGTACATTATGTACTTCCGTTAATGAACAAGTTGTGCATGGTATTCCTAATGATACTCCTTTAAAAGAAGGTGATATTGTTTCTGTCGACTGTGGAACTTATATGAACGGCTATTGTGGAGATTCTGCTTATACTTTTTGTGTAGGAGAAGTTGATCCCGAAATTGTTGCCCTTTTGAAAACTACAAAAGAGGCTTTGTATAAGGGGATTGAAAATGCAGTTCATGGAAAGCGTTTAGGTGATATTGGATATGCAATTCAGCAACATTGTGAAGCCCAATCGTATGAAGTAGTTCGTGAGTTCGTAGGTCATGGGATAGGTAAGGAGATGCATGAACAACCTCAAGTTCCTAATTATGGCAAAAGAGGCACAGGAACCTTGTTAAAAAAAGGAATGTGTATTGCTATTGAGCCCATGATAACTCAGGGAAGTCGTCAGATTGTAATGGAAAGTGATCGTTGGACTATCAGAACAAGAGATCGTAAATGTGCTGCTCATTTTGAGCACACTGTTGCGATAGGCTTGGATAAAGCAGATATTTTATCATCGTTTGAATTTATAGAGCAAGTTTTAGGAGATAAAGCAATTTAATATGGCAAAGCAATCCGCAATTGAACAAGATGGAGTGATCGTTGAAGCATTGTCAAATGCAATGTTTCGTGTTGAGCTGGAAAACGGACATGAGATTACTGCTCATATTTCCGGCAAAATGAGAATGCATTACATTAAAATATTACCGGGGGATAAGGTAAGGGTAGAGATGTCACCCTATGATTTGTCCAAAGGAAGAATCGTTTTTAGATATAAATAAAAGAAAATAAGATATGAAAGTAAGAGCATCATTAAAGAAACGTACGCCGGAATGTAAGATCGTAAGACGTAATGGCCGTTTGTATGTTATTAACAAGAAAAATCCTAAGTATAAACAACGTCAAGGATAATTTATTATTTTTGCAAAAAAAATAATTTAGTATATGGCTATAAGAATAGTTGGTGTAGATTTGCCTCAGAATAAGAGAGGTGAGATTGCGTTGACATACGTATATGGTATCGGACGCAGTAGTTCAGCAAAGATTTTGGACAAGGCAGGTGTTGATCGTGACCTGAAGGTTAAGGATTGGACTGATGATCAGGCTGCTAAGATTCGTGAAATTATCGGTGCTGAATATAAAGTAGAAGGTGATCTTCGTTCAGAAATCCAGTTGAACATTAAGCGATTAATGGATATTGGTTGCTATCGTGGTGTTCGTCACCGTTTAGGTCTGCCCGTAAGAGGTCAGAGCACAAAGAATAATGCTCGTACACGTAAGGGAAGAAAGAAAACTGTTGCAAATAAGAAAAAAGCTACTAAATAATAATTGTTAATATGGCAAAAAAAACAGTCGCAGCTAAAAAAAGAAATGTGAAAGTTGATGCTAATGGACAGTTGCATGTACATTCATCATTCAACAACATTATCGTTTCTTTGGCAAACAGCGAAGGCCAGATTATTTCTTGGTCTTCTGCAGGTAAGATGGGATTTAGAGGTTCTAAGAAGAACACTCCTTATGCAGCACAGATGGCTGCTCAAGATTGCGCTAAAGTAGCGTACGATCTTGGCCTGAGAAAGGTAAAAGCTTACGTTAAGGGTCCTGGAAACGGACGTGAGTCTGCTATCAGAACTGTACACGGAGCTGGAATTGAAGTTACTGAAATTATCGACGTAACTCCATTGCCTCACAACGGTTGTCGTCCTCCTAAGAGAAGAAGAGTATAATAAAGATAACCTATTTAGATGTAACTTGATTTTGTTAAATAATGGATTGCAATTCCTTTCTGTAATCGCGGCTGCAACAAATTAAGTTCATTAATAACAATTAAATTTAAAAGTAAGAAAATGGCTAGATATACTGGACCAAAAACTAGAATTGCACGTAAATTCGGTGAAGCAATCTTTGGAGCAGATAAAGTTTTATCTAAGAAAAACTATCCTCCCGGACAGCATGGTAATACTCGCCGTAGAAAAACATCAGAATATGGTGTCATGCTGGCTGAAAAACAGAAAGCAAAATATACTTACGGAGTTTTGGAAAAACAGTTCCGTAACATGTTTGAAAAGGCTGCAAGTATGAACGGTATTACCGGTGAAATCTTGTTGCAGAGCCTTGAATGTCGTCTTGATAACGTAGTGTTCCGTTTGGGTATTGCTCCTACACGTGCTGCTGCTCGTCAGTTGGTTGGTCACAAACACATTACAGTAGATGGTCAGGTTGTAAACATTCCTTCATACTCTGTAAAACCTGGACAGCTGGTAGGTGTTCGTGAAAAATCTAAGTCTTTGGAAGTTGTTGCTAACTCATTGGCTGGATTCAATCACAGCAAATATCCTTGGTTGGAATGGGATGAAAACTCTAAGACTGGTAAAATGTTGCACATTCCGGAAAGAGCAGACATTCCTGAAAACATTAAAGAACACTTGATCGTTGAATTGTACTCTAAATAATAATTAATTTCATGGCGATATTAGCATTTCAAAAACCTGATAAAGTATTAATGTTGGAAGCGGATTCTAAATTCGGAAAATTCGAATTCCGTCCGCTTGAACCCGGTTTCGGTATTACCGTAGGTAATGCTTTACGCCGTATTCTTCTCTCTTCATTGGAAGGTTATGCTATCAACACTATCCATATCGAAGGTGTTGAGCACGAATTTGCAACTGTTCCGGGAGTAAAGGAAGATGTCACTAACATTATCTTGAATCTGAAGCAAGTTCGATTCAAGCAAATAGTTGAGGAATTCGAAAATGAAAAGGTAAGCATTACCGTTGAGAATTCTACTGAATTTAAGGCAGGTGATATTGGTAAGTATTTGACCGGATTTGAAGTGTTAAATCCTGAATTAGTTATTTGCCATTTAGATTCAAAAGCAACTATGCAGATAGATCTTACAATCAACAAAGGTCGTGGTTATGTTCCGGCTGACGAAAACCGTGAATACTGCACCGATGTGAATGTAATTCCTATCGATTCTATTTACACTCCGATTCGTAATGTGAAATATGCGGTAGAAAACTACCGTGTAGAACAGAAAACTGACTATGAAAAGTTGGTTCTGGAAATTACTACGGATGGTTCCATTCACCCGAAGGAAGCACTGAAAGAAGCTGCTAAAATATTGATTTATCACTTCATGTTGTTCTCTGATGAAAAGATTACTCTTGAAACTTCAGATGCAGATGGTAATGAAGAATTCGATGAAGAAGTATTGCACATGCGTCAGTTGCTGAAGACCAAATTGGTTGATATGGACTTGTCAGTTCGTGCCTTGAACTGTTTGAAGGCTGCCGATGTAGAAACACTTGGTGACTTGGTTCAGTTCAATAAGACAGATCTGTTGAAGTTCCGTAACTTCGGTAAGAAATCGCTCACTGAGCTTGATGATTTGCTCGAGAGTCTGAATCTGTCGTTTGGAACAGATATTTCTAAGTATAAATTAGATAAAGAATAAACAATGAGACATAATAAGAAATTTAACCATTTGGGTCGTACTGCTTCTCATAGAAATGCAATGTTGTCAAACATGGCATGTTCTTTGATCAAGCACAAAAGAATCACTACGACTGTTGCGAAGGCTAAAGCTTTGAAAAAGTTCGTTGAGCCTCTGATTACAAAGTCTAAAGAAGACACAACAAATTCTCGTCGTGTTGTATTTAGCAACTTGCAAGATAAGTTCGCTGTTACTGAACTGTTCAAAGAAATCTCTGTAAAGGTTGCAGATCGTCCGGGTGGTTACACTCGTATTATCAAGACTGGTCACCGTTTGGGTGATAACGCAGAAATGTGTTTCATCGAATTGGTAGACTACAATGAGAACATGGCTAAGACAGCTGCTAAGAAAGCTACTCGTACTCGTCGTTCTAAAAAATCTGCTGCAACTGAAGCACCTGCTGCTGAAGCAACTGCAGAAGCTACTACAGAGGAAGCCCCTAAAGCTGAATAATTCTGTAAACGCTATATATAATAAAAGCCGGAGTTCATTTGAACTTCGGCTTTTTTCTTTGTGTATATCATGCTATATTTTTCTAAAACCTTTTATGGGAGGTATGAGTATCCATTATGTTATTGAAAATATATTGAGTTTTTTATCTTTTTGCTATTAGTATTTAGTAATCATATTCGATAGACTGGTTTTCAGTATTTTTTCATCACTGTCCGATGACACTTATTGAGTCATCAATAACTTATTAATATACATGAAATTAAATCCCAGCTTTAATAAGTGGAATTATCCGTAAAAATGACACTGATAATTAATCTATTTAATATGTTTATCGGATACTAATAATTGTTTTTATACCTCTCTCTTCTTATAGAAATGATTGCATACCATATTGATATTACTAGTTATTTTTAGCTTGAATGGCTGGTTGGACAGTAATATTTGATTTTATATTTGTACAAGCTCTAATTTGCTGCTTTTTTCGCTTTGATTGCATTTTTACTGCGTTAAAGCTCTTTTTATATCTTCATGGTATGATGAGCGTATAGGCTTTTACAATCATTCTTATTGCGGCATATATCTTTTTCTTGACTTATATTTTCAAGCGTATTATCTATTGTAACTGTGTCGTGAACGAAGGAATGTCTTTTTATTTGAGAAAAAGATAGCCAATTTTCCTTTTCACATCTTTCATACTCATTATTCGTCTTGTATCGTGATACCCATTTTCTTCATGAGGAAACATGCGTTCATATTTTGTGCCACTCCTTCCCGTAATTTGTAAGAGAAGCTGAGTTCATTGTCTTTTATATCCGCTTCGAAACAGTAGTTGCGTATTTTTTCCGGGAACTGATCTGCCAGTGTGCCTAGTAAAAGATCGTGTGTAGCTATGATTCCATTTGCTTGTAGATGCATGAACTGACGGATCAGATCGAGTGAACCTTTTTGTTTGTCCGCAGAGTTTGTTCCTTTTAAGATCTCATCTAAAATAATGAACAATTCTTTTTCTTCATTCAGTAAGTCGATAATGCGTTTCAATCGCTTGAGCTCGGCAAAGAAATACGATTCATTATCAGTAAGGGAATCGGATGTGCGCAAGCTGGTAATGAGTTGTGCAGGATACAAGGTCAATTGCTTACAGCAAACAGGACAGCCGATACATGCCAGCAGATAGTTGACGCCAATCGTACGCAGGTATGTACTTTTTCCTGCCATGTTAGCTCCTGTTATAATTAAAAAGAACGGTCTGGATGGGATGACGGCATCATTTTTCACACATTGCTCCGCAGGCATCAATGGATGTCCCATAGCCGTTGCCACAAACTGGAAAGGTTTGTTTGAAATAGAAGGATAAGTGTATTCCGGATGATTGTATGCAAAAGTACCCAGTGAACAAAGAGCATCCAGTTCGCCTACAGTTTTCAGCCATTTCATCAGATGGCGTCCGTAGCGTTCCTTCCATCGCTCGATACGGACAACCTGTCGTAGCTGAAAGAAAATACTTCCTTCCAATATCACATAAAGTAATTGATTATTGCGAAGATCCAGCCTGTCCAGTTCTTTGGAGAGTTGCATCAGAGCTTCAGCTGGTGAATGTCCGTCGATATTAAGTCGGTCTATTAATTGTTGTAGTTCGGTTGCTTTCCATGTTTCCTGACGGGCTAATGTAATCAGTTTGGCATAACTGTTTAGTGTTTTCAGTTTTTCGCCGTATGCTTGCTGAACTAATGTTGCTCTTTTGATAATAGCGAAGCTGATAATGACAAACAGCATAAATACCAGTCCGAACCAGCTCATTGAGCACATTCCCGTCAATCCTCCTGCAAGCAATACGATGTTAATAAGAGGTACACCCCATAATGCCAATTTTACCCATGTCGCTTGCAATAGATCTGAGGGACTCTCACTCCATCGGCGTATTTCTTCTTCGTCGGATATCTTTCCATGGTTTACTGTTCCCATTACCCGAAACTGTTCACGGAACTCATGCCTTTCGCTCATGTCCCTTACAGCTTGTTGACGGAGTTCTATTAATGTTTTTTCTGTTAAATGCTCTTGCATCCAGCGGGCAATTGTTTCTTTCCCAATATGCGTACATGTACGGTTGATTGCTTGAAACAGCGAGCGGCGTCCGAATAAGTCGAGATCGAACGAATACGGGTGTTCTGGATTGGCAAATTCTTTTCCTTCATCAAAATCCGAAAAGTCACCTTCCAGTCCTTTCACCTCCTCTTGGTTGATTTGTAATTGAGTTTCCAACCACTCTTTCCGTGCGAATAACCGGTTATGCAGTTTTATCAAGATCAGAAAAGGCAGAAACGTGCAACATGCTGCGCCGATCAGAACCCAGGTCCCGGCGTGAAAGAAGATGATGATAGCCGCTATTCCTGCCAGAAAAAATGCGATACGCAGCAGACTGATATGCAGAATATGTTTTTTTACTCGGATTAATTCTTTTGTCGTTTCGGTAATTCGTGAATTATACCAATCTTTGGGAGTTGTCATAAATAAAAAATGATGATTTGCGGACAAATGTAATGAAAGAGAGACTATTCTACAACCTTCAGATATTAAATACTCGAAAAATACAGTCTATATGCAATCATACACCGTGAGGTGCTTTAGATGTTGTAATAGCTTGTAGAAAACTAAAATATCGTTTACGGTGAAGGGATGAGATAACAGAAGCAGAAAACCAAGAAAGACAGAAAGCTAGAATATCGCTTACTATGAAGCCTGTAAGAGGTGAAATAACTATTGTGCAGCAAACTCTGGATATTTGCTTAATTTGTTGTACAAAACCTTCTGTAGTTTGTACGAATTTTAAAAAAACTTCATGATGTTTTCGGGAAAACTTCATGAAGTTTTCTGACAATATTGGGCAAGAATCTCCATCACCTGTTTCTGGTGTGGAATAAACAAGGTTGAGAGAATTTATATATAAAAAATAGCAAGGATATTGAATGCTTACAAAAAAGTCGCTCCAGTAGACTTGGTGAGAATACTGAAGCGACCTCTTGGATTATTCATGTGGCTATCTGCCGAAAATCAAATACATTGCATAGCCTGTTCCAGATCGGCAATGATATCATCTACGTTTTCGATACCCACTGACAAACGTATCAGATCTGGAGCTACTCCAGCTTCTATCAGCTGTTCGTCAGTCAGCTGGCGGTGAGTATGACTTGCCGGATGAAGCACGCAGGTACGTGCGTCAGCAACGTGTGTTACGATACATGCCAGTTTCAGTTCATCCATGAACTTGATAGCATCTTCACGGCTGCCTTTCAATCCGAATGCAATAACACCGCATGAACCGTTTGGCATATATTTCTGAGCCAGTTCATAGTATTTGCTGCTCTTCAGTCCGCAGTAATTTACCCATTTAACCTTTGGATTAGCTTCCAGCCATTCGGCAACCTTCTGTGCATTTTCACAATGACGAGGTACACGCAAATGCAGCGTTTCCAGTCCCAGATTCAGCAGGAAGGCATTTTCTGGTGATTGTATAGAACCGAGGTCACGCATCAGCTGTGCTGTTGCTTTAGTAATGTAAGCCATTTTGCCGAAAGCTTTGGTATAGGTCAGTCCGTGATAAGATTCATCCGGCTGAGTCAGTCCGGGGAATTTATCAGCATGTGCTTCCCAGTCGAAATTACCGCTGTCTACTACAGCTCCGCCTACACACGTTGCGTGTCCGTCCATGTATTTGGTAGTAGAGTGTGTTACGATATCGGCTCCCCATTCGAACGGACGGCAGTTGATAGGTGTGGCAAACGTATTGTCAACAATCAAAGGAACTCCGTGCTTGTGAGCGATACGTGCAAATTTTTCGATATCCAGAACATTAATGCTCGGATTTGAGATTGTTTCGCCAAACAAACATTTGGTGTTCGGGCGGAAAGCTTTTTCGATTTCTTCTTCCGGTGCATCAGCATCAACAAATGTACACTCTATGCCAAGTTTTTTCATTGTCACGGCGAAGAGGTTGAACGTACCTCCGTAGATTGTTGACGAGCAGACAAAATGGTCGCCTGCTTCACAGATATTGAATACTGCATAAAAATTGGCAGCCTGTCCTGACGAAGTAAGCATAGCAGCTACACCACCTTCCAGTGCAGCAATTTTAGCAGCAACGGCATCATTAGTCGGATTTTGCAGACGAGTATAGAAGTATCCGCTTTCTTCCAGGTCAAACAGTTTTGCCATCTGTTCGCTGGTGTCGTATTTAAATGTTGTACTTTGATAAATAGGCAGTACGCGGGGCTCTCCCTTTTTCGGAGTCCATCCTGCCTGTACACACAGGGTTTCCTTTTTGAATTTCTGTTCCATATTGTAAAGTTTAAATTTTCTTTTTAATTTCTACGACGGGCAAAAGTAAGAAATAATCTTCCTTTATTGTGCGTTTTCAGGAAAAAAGATTTATATTTGAGATTATATAAAAACAAATGATATGGAAGATGATATGAAATTCAGGCATACATTGCCGGTGCAGATTCGTTTCAGTGATGTCGATCAGTATGGTCATATGAATAACTCTTCGTACTTCTCTCTGTACGATTTGGCGAAGACCTCCTATATGCGTGATGTGTTTGGAGATAAAGACTGGAAACACATAGGTATTGTGGTTGCCAATATCAATGCCGATTTTCTGGCTCCGGTTTTTTTCTCGGATGATTTGGTTATCCATACTTCGGTGATACATTTGGGACACAAGAGCTTTACATTGCTTCAGCGTGCGGTCAATAAAGCGAGTGGTGTCTTGAAATGCCAGTGTCGTACCATTATGGTAGGATATGATGTAGCCAGTAAGGAACCGGTAGAATTGCCGGCCGATTTTAAACGTGCTATTTGCGATTATGAAGGCAAAACACTCGAAGAGTTGTCACAACCGTTGAAATAATTAAACAATGCTTTGTAAATTATTAATAAAATATCGAAAGATTAATACTTTATAAAGTATTGTGGAAAACATATGTTGTACTTATTGGGGGTTAACAATAGTAATTATGGTATATATAATGCGTAAATGGATAAGAAAATTTATTATAGGATTACCCATTATTATAATTTTATGTTTTTGCTTATATTGGATTGTAAATGAAAAAGTACATCAATATTATTATTCTCAATTAGAGGATTTAATAATTAATAGATATATGGATGGGCATTATTCCATAGGAAGTATTTCATTTGATGTAAGTAAACAGAAAACTCCATTAAATGCTCCTGGTATTTATACTGAAAATTCTTTGGAGTATCTAACAGATACCACTGGTAGATATAAAATGATACCATCTGGAGTTAATTCGTATAGTTGGTATCCAGAAGGTCTGTTTAATAACATTCATTTGCTAAATGAATTAAGTAATGGGGATATTTATCAATCATGGGTAGGGACAAATTATCTTAAATGCATGGTTGTAAAAAAAAATAATTATGGCTTTAATTTTATAGAGGAAATGATTTTTGGTATAGGGTTTAAATATGATATATCAAATAATTTTTTGTGGGTTGAAAAAGAAATGGTAAGACCAATAGAACTAGCTACGAATGATGATAGAAATGAATTAAATGATTATGAATACGGTTATGCTGAGAATGTATATCTTTCTAACTTTAGTTTGTGTAATGATTATGTCACATATTTGATAAATGAAAAATATAAAGATATTGAATTTAAGCAAACGTATGACGAGTTAATGAAATTACGAATGAATCCCTCTGCTTTGGATAATAATAGTTCTTATTTTCATAATGATTATTATGAGTTAAGGTTAGATGATTCTGATCAAAATTGTCTGCAAGAAACCCATAAATATGGAAATGATTTTAATACTCTTTATGGAATAACTTCTATATTTAAATATGTAATTGTCCCAATAGGTAATAAGCTTGATATTGTAATACTTAAAGTTTGTAGTTTAATTACTTTACTTGTTATATTATTTTGGCTTGTATTTTGTTATCAAAAAGTTAAAGATTGAGTTAGAGCTTTTTTAATGAATTACTAATAATGTTTTTTGAGCATTGATATTCGATAGCTGTGTTAGCTTGTATAAACTATATTTATTGCTTTTTTAATAACATTAGATTAATCTTTTTATAGAAATATGAAAGTAGCGATTATCGGAGCCGGCAATATGGGCGGAGCTATTGCACGCGGGCTGGCACAGGGCCATTATGTAAAAGCTAGTGACATTATAGTAACCAATCCCAGCACACCCAAACTGGAAAAACTGAAGGCTGAGTTTCCTGAAATCCATACTTCTTCCAATAACAGGGATGCCGCTGATGCAGATGTAGTGATTGTTGCTGTCAAGCCGTGGAAAGTTGAAGAGGTGTTAAAACCTTTGCGTCTTCGTCAGCCACAGATACTGGTTTCGGTAGCGGCCGGACTGACATTCGAGGATCTGGCACATTTCGTTGATCCGGAAATGCCTATATTCCGCGTTATTCCGAATACAGCCATTGCCGAACGTGCCAGTATGACCTTGATTGCATGTCGCAATGCTACAGAGGAGCAGACTGAAGCCATGCTGGGAGTCTTTAATGAAATGGGACTTGCCATGCTGATAGAAGAAAAGCAGTTTGCCGCTGCTACATCGCTCGCTTCGTGTGGTATAGCGTATGTCATGAAGTATGTACAAGCTGCCATGCAGGCGGGTGTGGAAGCTGGATTGCGTCCGGCTGAAGCCAAGAAAATGGTGGCTCAGACATTGGATGGTGCTGCACGTCTGCTTCTGCGCGATGAACATACACATCCGGCGATTGAGATAGAAAAAGTGACAACACCGGGTGGAATAACCATCAAGGGAGTCAATTCACTGGAGCACGACGGATTTACTTCGGCTATTATCAAAGCTTTTAAGGCAAGCATGTAATATCTCCATTCTCAATACTCAATATTATGAAAAATAACATTCTGATAACGATGGCTATCCTGATTCTTGTCGGTCTTGCTGTACAGGGAATTTTTGGAGTGGCAGCGGGGATATTGGTATCCTCCATCATCGGTATCATTTATGGTACTGTAAAAAAGAACAGGCAGTTTGTAAAGTGGTCGGTGACAGCTCTCGTCATCGACCTGATTTGCATCGTGCTGTTCTATGTAGGATTGGCAGGAGGAATGTAATATTTATTTTACGAATCCTTTCTTAGCCCATTTCAGACTGTTCCAGCGTCTGACGAAAAGAATGGCACGTATGTTTTCGTCGAGCAGGAAGGCACACCACATGCCGGCAAGGCCCCATCCCCAGTGGATGCCCAACAGGTAACTGAAGCCGACAGAAACAGTCCATTGTACGGTAAATCCCATGTAGAAGGGGTAGTTTACGTCACCTGCCGAACGTAGCGCATTGGTGGCGTAGATGTTTACGGCGCGTCCTATTTCTACTACTACATCGATAATCATGACTGTCACCCCCAGGCGGATAATTTCTTCATTGTCTGTCAGGAGGCTGAATATGAAATGTCCTCCTGCTGCCCAGATACATGAAAGAACGAGCGAAACCAGTATGGAAAGCCGCATTACATATTTCCCCAGTAAGTAGGCTGCACGTATTTTCTTTTGTCCTACCAGATGCCCGATGCTGATTGCTCCTCCCTGAGCCATTGCAATGGCAAACAGATAAACGAACATAATAATGTTTACACTGTAAGTGCGGGTTGCCAGTGCATTATTTCCCAGCATGTTGATCAGATAAGTAATTACTACCTGAGAGAAGCTGTAGGAGAGGTTTTCGCCGGCTGATGGCAAACCTACTTTCAGCAGATTCTTCAGTTCAATCCACGGGAAAGGACGGAAATATGCAAGCGGAAAACTTGGTATATGTTTACGGAACAGGATAATGAATAGTACAATCATACTTACTCCCCGGGCTACGGAGGTAGATATTGCAGCTCCTTCAGCGCCAAGTGCCGGCATACCGAACTTTCCGAATATCAGGGAGTAGTTTCCCACTATATTCATGATATTTACCAGCACGGTGACCAGCATGGGATATATGGCTTTATTGGCACTGCGCAGCGATGCAGAGATTGTGAGTGATATTGCCTGAAAGAAAGCGAATGCACCCACAATTTCCATGTAGCCGATACCATATTTCAGCAATTCTGGTCGAAGCCCCATCCATCCTAATAGCGTGGTGGCACCGAAATGGAGGATGATACTTATTAAAACCCCTACGACAAGATTCAGGAGCAATGAAACTCCTACTACTTGTATCATGTTCTTCTGCATTTTTGCTCCCAGATATTGAGAACATAATACGGACGTACCGATATTGATAACTTCGAATACCAGGAAAGCAAACATAACTATCTGGTTTACTACTCCTACGGCAGCTACACTCTCGTCTGAATACTGGCTGAGCATGATTGTATCTACTGCTCCCAGCATCATTATCAATAACGTTTCAATGAAAATCGGGATAACCAGTTTGGTAAGTCCTTTACGAATATTTGTCTGTTGAATTGCCTGTTCCACTAGATAATAAAAAAATCCGCGTGCAAAGTTACGACTTTTTTACACGCGGAGGCTTGACCTAAATCATTTTCTATTTATGGTTTTTATATCAATTGCAAATAGTATGTTTTTTAATTAGAAAATGTGTAAATTATCAAACTCTATATGATGAAAACTACTTCCTAAAGAAGCCATTCCCATAGAATATGTTGAATCAATTATAGAAGCCACTTCTGCATTATTTATAAAAGCCTGAATGTGATCTTTTTCTAGTTTTAATTGCAAATTCTGCCATTTATCATGAATTTTAACAAATCCTTTCTTTAAGATTTTGCTTCCAACAAATAATGTCCAAAAACCAGAAGATTCTAATTTTAAAATATATCCGTTTGGAGCTTGATGTGAACGATGAGTTTCCAAAATTCTACCTCCTAACGAAGCATAGCTATACGATTCATTGAAAGCAATATCGACGCTAGCTGTGTAATTATCCCATGATTTATCACCTACAACAGTTTGATTAATTACTGGACCTTCCCATTCGATGCAGGGTTGTGTTATTAATTGTCGTAAGACATGACCATGTTTGTCATTGTCGGCAGAATTATGTACTTCGAAAGCTCCTCCTTGATCACATATGTAGGGAGCACTTTCTCCGATTGGAACATTTTCAAAATCTTCAAAATAAGGAAAAGGAAATGGTTTTTCGATAGGAATAATACTTGCTCCCTTCTGTTGCCCTTTTGTACTAGTTATAGAGTAAACCGAACCTGGCTCGATATAAAGTGTGAAAGTATTATTAATTATTTGTATATCCTTTTGCTTAATAAAGGTTTCTTTATTTATGGTTGATTTCCAAACAGATAAATATTTTGTTTTTACTTTATCCTTTAATGTAAAGGATATCGTTGTATTTTCATTTAAATCTATTGCTTCTACAATACAACTAAAATCATTGTCGTTTGATGGGGAAACCAAGGTTACATAACTAATTTTTTCATTAGCTAATAGTCCACATCCAGTATCATCTATATAGAACCATCCTGGTTGAGCAAATTGTGTTGTATGTGCAACTGCCCAAAGTGCAGGTTGAACTTCGTAATAGCCGGACCACGGGCTATTAGCTTTCATTAGTCCAGAATTAGGTAATGCTAGGTTTTCATAATAGCTGGTAATTAAACTCCATGTGATTGTTTTTGTGAGTTTACCTTTTATATATCCTCGATTATATAATTTACAAAGAGCTCCAAATCCTTCCCAATCTCCTCTCCATGGACCTCCTTCACTATTCCATAGGGGTTTCTTGGTTTTCTTTGCAGCTTCAGTACTTGTATAATTAAACTCTTTTTCAATATAGTGATCACCAATTACATCAATAGCTTTGCTTAATGTAGAGTCAAGTAAAATATCGTCAGCTATAGCCCATTGATTTCCGCTACATTGATCTGAAGCGATTAGTTTTACATGTTTTAAATTATTATTCAAAAGATCCTTTTTTAAATTCTTAGCAAATTCAATATTATGTGCTCTTTCATTCCATAATCCCGTGTAATCTATGGATATTCCATGATATTTATAAGCTCCCTTTATGAACGAAATAATATAATCTATATTATCATCTGAATAAAAATTTCCATTACCAATCCATCCAGGAGCTCCCCATGATAAACAATCTAGATAGATATCTGGATTTCTTTTCTTTGCTTCTTTCATTAGCCACCACTCATATCCTCTATTGAAGAATTCTTCTTTAGGTGCTAATAATTCTTCTTTTGTCCTTGCATGACTAGGCTCTGTGCCACTTGTTGAATTAACATCTCCTCCTATTTCCACTTTTAAATGCTGAAGTGATGCTCCCCAATATGGCTTAAATAAGAAATCTAATATTTCTTTTTTCTGTTTTTCTGGATAATCTTTCAATAAGCGGCTTGATGCTCCAGCACTTAATGCCCCAATACCCTCATACATATGGCCTTTATTATGTAGGTCAATATTAATGTTATAATGGGTTAGGGATTTTTGACCATAAATATTAATGGAAAATAATCCATATAGAAGTACAAAAAATAAATATTTTGTATGTCTATTATATTTTTTCATAATAATCTTTATATCTTGAAATTTGCATTAATTTATTGTTATCCTATCTTAGAGCTTATTAAAGAAGTGATTTAAATCACTTCTTTAATAAGTAAATGTCTAATTTAGAACCAGATATACCTGCTGGTATTAAAATATTGGTTTTAATAATTAGTGAGTTGGGAATACCTGTTACATTAAAAACGACTCTATCACTTAGCCCATTATTGTTGTGTAGATAATGGTTGGATTCTACTCCTGCAAATATTAGATCCACAGTTTTTATTACTAAGCGATCCTCTTGTTTTATGTTATCTTCCCATTTACCAGTATTTGCCCAATCATAGGCAAAGCCAGGCTCTGAGTTTTCTCCCTTATTCAATACGTAGGCTAATTCATATTCTTCTGCTGAGTTGCAAAATTCTGTAATATCTACATCAAGACTGAGAATATGTGATTTATCATTCATAATGTCATAAGATGATACATGACGTAAATTCCAATTATCTTTGATTTTTGGAATATCAATATAAGGACTTCCTACATTATAAACAGACATTTTACGAATTAAAGGTTCACCTATCGATTTGTTAACCTTTAAACAAAAAGCGTCATATTGCTTATCTGAAGGAATCTGAATAATCAGTTTATGACCTATTGCTGAGCCCTTGAAAAGAGTATCTTTTTCAGTTGCATGCCTTCCTTCAATGATAAAGTTACGGATTCTTTCTCCTTGAGAGATATCTTCCATAAGTATTATATGATCTACCTTTTCTTGATTTTTCATTTTTAATATCAAGGAATCACCTGTACCTCTAGTTTCGTTTAGCGGTTTACTAAATCGTCTATTTATTTCATTTCCAAACTCAGCAAAACGCTTTGCTTCAGCTTTTGCGATTAACCCAGTTGTGTCTGGACATGCATTAAGTAGTAGAACAGTTCCACGTCCTACTGAACTATAATAGATTTTCATGAGTTCATCTATAGTTAATAGATTATCTTCATTCCATGTTTTCCAGAACCAATTGGGACGTCTGATACTAACATCTGATTCTATAGGTAGCCATACATCTCCATTGACACTACTATGTGATGCCGTTGAATTGCCAGATTTTGCATCTGCATATTTTACAGAATTCCAAGCAGGATAAGGAGCAAATCCCAACTCATTGCCAACCCAACGAATTGTAGCGGAAGAACTTTGAAGTATAACAGCATTAGGAGCATACTTCTTTAATAGATCTCCTATATTAAAGACCAATGAACCATCTACCCATACTTCAGAAATATCACCATACTGAGTTAGTAATTCTGTTAATTGTTTACGATAAATTTTCTCATACTGTTCTTGTTTTATAGGATCTGCTATTTTTCCTCCCATTCCTGCACCTAAATATCGATCCTCAGGACTTAAATAAATACCTAATTTTAATCCATTTTTCTTGCACGAAGTGGCTAAATCTTTTAATAAATCACCTTTTCCATTTTTCCATGGAGTTTCCTTTATTCCATAGTTTGTTGTTTCTGTTTGCCACCAAGCAAATCCTCCAGTGTGTTTTGCTGAAAAGATAATCATTTTAGCTCCATAAGATTTTGCAACGTTAGCCCATTGATCGGTATTTAATTTCGATGGATTTATTTTTGATAAAGGTGTGGAAAGATCATCGTATTCTTGATCTTGCCATGTAGCCGGTCCAAAATGTATGAACATTGTTAACTCCATGTCCTGCCAACTCAATTGAGTTGGCGTGGGCTTTGGTAAATTCTCATATAGTGCTTGTGCAGAAATGCTGTTATTAAAACAAAGTATAATTGCTAGAAAAAAATATATAATGTTTTTCATGTTAAAATAGTACTTTTGTAAATTTAAATTCTTCTTGTGTAGTCTTTTACCATCCTGGATTATTAGGTAATAGATTCGGATTTAAATATAATTGCATTAAAGGAATTGAATACAAATAATGTTTATTAGCATCAAAATGTCGTTCAGATTCTGGTTCAACAATTAAAAATCCATCTTCATCTGTTAGCCCTGGATTACCAGAATTTAGAACATTTAATGTTTCATATTCTGATCCTTTGTACATAATTCCTTTTATAGGCTCTTTTAATTCTTTCTCTGCTGTTTTCCATCTTCTTAAATCATCTCTTCTAAATCCTTCAAAAGCTAATTCGACACATCTTTCGCGACGGATTTCTGTGAGTATATTAAGTTGATACTTTTCTGCAAATGAATTTGTCAAAGCTGGCATGTTTATTCCAGTACGGCTACGTAATACATTAATTGTTTCATTTAATACATCGTCTGAAATATATCCATCTTTTTCATAGGTAGCTTCCGCTAGTATTAGTAGAACTTCTGCATAGCGAATTATGTGATAATCGTAGGTAGCTTGTGTATCTTGTGTTTTCTCTTCCCCTATAAACTTCCATAGTTTATATCCTGTTCGAGTTTCAGGCCTATCTGAAAATTTAGGAGGACATTCTGTGATAGGCTTTCCTTGTTCAAAATCTGTATATAAAGTTCCAGGAATTAAAAATGTTTGTGACATACGAGGATCACGGTTCTCAAATTCACTATTAATTGTTTGATAGCCTTTAAAAAGTGAAGATTTATCGATAGGAAGTCCATCTTTGCACAAGTACATATCAGCCATTTTTCTAGTTGGAGTCCCATTCCATCCCCATGCAAATAAGCTTGAAGCATTATGAGTTCTTATATTTTGATAATATCGGCTAGATAGTATATCTTCTTTCGAATCATCACCTGCTTCTATGAATAAATAACGATAACTGTCGTTTCCTTTTTCTTCAAAAAGGCCATATTGATGGCTGTCAATAACTTTGCGGGCTGATATAATAGCTTGTTCCAACAAATAGTTTATATCATTCCTGTGCTTATGATATTTGGCCCAGGTTCCGAAAAACAATGAAGCTCTAGCTCTTAATGCCCATGCAGCTCCACTTGTAATTCTACCTTTATCGATATCTTGCAACTCATTTTGCAGAGGTAAATAACTTGTTATTTCTTGAAGCTCTTGTAAAATAAAATCTTCTACCTCGATACGGCTATTCCGCTTTCCCATAAGCTCTTCTGAATCCACGTTGAGTACTTTTGTTATTAATGGAACATCGCCAAAGCGTTTTACTAATTTCCAATATTGATAAGCACGGAAAAAACGAGCTTCTGCTTTGTATCTATCGATTTCACTTTTATCTCCATTGTAAGAATCGTATTTTTCTATGATGATATTTGCATTACGGATATATTTGTATGCATTATCCCAATCGGGATCACTGTCTAATGCTATCCATGAGCCATTACTTTCTGCGTTAGCATTTAATGCATAACATATATCGCTATTATAATCTAAAGTGTAACTTGTATTATATCCATCTAAGGCTATGTTGTATAAATAATTTGCAGCAGTCTTAAAGTCGTTTTGAGTTTTCCAAAATAGAGGATCTGATAAACTTTCTTTCGGTAACAAATTAATATCTTGACAAGAAAATAAGATGTTACAAGCTAAAATAATATACAATATCTTTTTCATATTTATTCTTTTTTAAAATACTATATTAGTTCCAAATGAGAAAACCCTAGTAAAAGGATAGCTACCATAATATCCTGAATTTTCAGGGTCATATCCTCCTGGAACATTATGAATTTCAAATAAATCTTCTCCACTAATATAGAATCTGACTTTTTCTATATTAATTTTTCTGAGTAAAGACTTTGGTAAGGAGTATCCTACTTGCATATTTTTCATGCGGATATAAGCTGCGTTAAATTTAGTGTTATTAGATGGAGCATAGTTGTAACTACCTCGTATTTGATCGACTGTTATAGCAGGATATTTCGCATCTACACGTTCTGTTGTCCAAGTCTTCCCATACCAATATCCCAATGGGTCAAACCACCATTGAAAGAATGGCCGACTTGCTTCTGCTTCTAAGAATAATGTTCTTTTCCCAACTCCTTGTAAGAAGAATGAAAAATCAAATCCTTTATAATCGCAACTGAAATTTAAACTAAAATTGTAACGTGGATTTTGATCACCTAAGTACCGGACATCTCCATCATTTCCATCATCTCCGAATAGAGATAATTTTCCATCTCCATTCAAATCTTTATATTTTGCATCACCTATACGTAGGTTTCCAGGTATTCCTCCTTCAGAGAATTTTTCTTTATAAGCTTCTAAATCTTGTTCATTTTGGATAATTCCATCAAATTCATATCCGAAATATGAATTTATAGGATAACCTTGGCGAGTACTATTTAGTCCCAAGGCATAAGTATCAGATCCTCCTTTTTCAATTACTAAGTTGCGAGCATCACTGATGCTGGCTCTTATAGAATAATTAAAATCCTTGATTTTGTCACGCCAACCTAAAGATAATTCCCATCCTTTTACTTTTAATTTACCATTATTGGTCATAGGAGCATTTTCACCTAAAACACTTGGATAAATAATAGGAATAAGCATGTTGTCATTGTTTTTAATAAAATAATCAAAACTTGCATTCAAGCGATTATTCAAAAATGCCCAATCTACACCTATGTCAAACGTCTTAATGGTTTCCCAGGTTCGAGAATATGATACCATTCCATTTACATATGCTAAAGAAGCTCTGTTGCCATCTCCAAATGGGTAATAGGAATTACTAATACCAATAAGCGGTATATAATCGTATAGACCGATTCCTGATTGGTTGCCCATAGATCCATAAGAAGTACGTAACTTGAAGTTATCAAATAAATTCAGCTTCTTTATAAATTGTTCTTCATTTAAGCGCCATGCTAAGGAAATTCCTGGAAAGTATCCCCATCGATAGTCTGGATGGAAACGAGAACTTGCATCAGCTCTAAAGTTTGTTTCTAGGATATATTTATCTAAAAGAATATAATTTAATCTGGCAAAATAAGAATTAATAGTCCAAGCTTGGCCTCCTCCTGATGAATATTGATTTTCGGGACTTCCTAAAATTAGAGATGGAACTTCTTGTTGTAAAAAGTCCTGTCTAGCCGCTTCATACCAAGTTGAATTAGAAGATTCATTTGCTCCTCCTAACATTAATTCAAAGTTGTGAATGTTATTGATTTGTTTTTTATAATTTAATATTAATGTGAAATTCTTATAAATGTTACTTTCATATCTGCGACTTGCATAATTAGGACTTCCAAATGTCCAAGCCATATTATTATCCCAATCATAAGTATCTACAACTTTATAAAACGCATCTAAATCTTTATCATTCTTTTTTATGATAGCTTGTCCGCTAAGGGTAAGTCCATCAATGATTTTCCATGTTAGTTTTGAGTTAAATGTAAAATTTGTATTGACATTGTTTTTGTCTCCAAATTCCTCTAATGCTTGTATTGGGTTGTGATAATATTGAAATGTATAATAATTCCCTTCAGGGTTATATAAAGGAGCCCACATACGGCCCCAAAATGATAATATTTCCCACAGATTATGAACAATACCACTACGTCCATCAATTATGGCAGAATATGAACGGTTAGAAACATCGTAACCGATATTTAAATCAAATTTTAAATTTTTGAGTAAATCAATATCTGTTTTTGCTTTTACATAATATCTTTTATCTGTATCATGTCCATATTTGGGTAAACCTGTTTCTCTTTGATATCCTAAAGAAACCAAATAACTATATTTATTACCTCCACCTTCTAAATTGACATTGTAATATTGTTGACCACCATTGCCAATAACTTCCTTTTTCGTGTCGACATATTGATAAAATTTAGGATACATTCCCCAAATACCATTTGGAACGACTTCAGGGCTGTTTGCTGCAATTTTATCTAGGTCTTCTTTTGTATATTCAGGTGTCCATGATCCATCTGTAATTTCTAGTCCCATTTCTGCATATTGCAATAAATTAACTGTTTCTTTCATTAGAGCTGGTTTTTTTATTGCATAATAGGCATCGAATGAGACTTTTAAGGGTTGATTTCTCTTTCCACTTTTTGTCGTTACCAATATTACTCCATCTGCAGCTCTAGCGCCATAGATGGCAGCATTACCATCTTTTAGAACAGATATATTTTCAATATCCGATGGATTTATTGTGGATAAATCTCCTTCTGCTCCATCTATAAGAACAAGAGGTTGACCTCCATTTATAGATGATATATCTCTTATTCGAATACTGGCATCTCCTCCAGGAGTTCCGCTGTTTCGGGTTACAACAACTCCAGGTATTTCTCCTTGTAGTGCAAGAGTTGCATTAGGAATAGGACGGGATTCAAATACCTCGCTATTTACTGTGGAAATGGCTCCTGATAAATTTTCACGTTTTGCCGTACCGTATCCTATCACTATAACTTCATCCAATGTTTCTGTATCTTCTTTTAAAGTTATAGTTAAATTCTTTTTTGTCCCAACTTTAATTTCTTGAGCAATGTATCCGATATAGGAAATTTGTAAGATACTGTTTTCTGGAATATTTAGTGAAAATTTACCATCTATATCTGTGATAGTGCCATTTGTTAAACCTTTGACTTTTATATTAGCTCCAATTATCGATTCACCTTTAGAGTCTTTAACAATTCCTGTTACTGTATTTTCTTTTTGCTTAGATGTGGAAACTTGCTTTTTCTTTTTTATTAGCATAATATTCTTACCTTCTATGGCATAAGTAATATCTGTTCCAGAGAAGATTTGTTTTAAAACGTTCTGTACGGGTTTATCTTTAGCATTGATGTTAATCTTACGATTGAGGTTTATTTCGTTTACGTCATATACAAACAGATAATCTGTTTGATTTTCAATTTCACTGATAATCTGTTCCGTAGAAATAGAAGTAGATACTATTGTGACATTCGTATTTTGGGAATAGGATACTGTAGCATGTGCAGTTCCGGCAAAGATAAATAATGCCCAAAGTGTGTTATTTATTGACCGAAGTGCATTTTTTAATGGGACATTAAATACCTGATACAAAATATTTTTCATAATTTTGTAATATCAATTTTAGGTTATTAGACTTAAAAGTTAATTTGATGATATCAGAAAAAATTTTTTCTGATATTGGAGGGGTGATGTGGCAGCATCATCCCTTTTTTTGAATAAATGTTTATGTCATAAGCTGTTCATGGGTTTAAAAGGTTAATTAATTGTGATTTTATTAGTTTTATCATCTATTTCATACGAAAATAGATTGTTTAGACGTAATACTTTTAGCACATGCTCAATACCGTCGCTAGTACGGAATTTTCCAGTGTAATAATTGTCTAGTATATTGATATTATTTACTACAATGTCAACTCCATAGTACAGTTCCAGTTTCTCCATGATTTCTTTTATGGAAATATTGTCAAAGCAAATAAGTCCCTCTCGCCAACGGAAATAATCCTTTTTTTTGATACTTTGTTTCACTAAATCATTTCCTTGTAAGCTAACCATAGTATTAGGTTCTAAATGAAATTTTTCTTTTCCATATAATTGTATTTCAACAGAGCCTTCTAATAGTGAGGTTTCCCATACACTATCTGTTGAGTAAGCTATGACATTAAATTCCGTACCTAATACTCTTATGTCATATTTTTTAGTCTTTACGATAAAAGGACTTTTTTTGTTTTTAGTTACTTTGAAGAATCCTTCTCCATCTAATATTACGTTGCGTGATTCCTTCAGGAAAGATGTTGGGAATTTTAAAGTGCTGCGAGAATTTAACCAAACTTTTGTTCCATCTGCCAACATTAATTCTGCACGTTGTCCTGCGGGAACATATATTGATTGATAAGTGATTTCTTCTGCTTTTTTATCTGTTCCTTTAATATAAGTGACTAGCAATACAATTGCTACTAGGGCTGCAATTTTTACTATACTATATGCTACTTTACGTAAAATAAATACTTTCCCTTTATTTGCATTATTTTTATCAATCGGGGTGTCTTGCCATAAGGCAATATTATATAATTTACGTTGTGTTAAATATTCATGTAAATGTTCTGGAGATTCTTGTATCCACTCAGTAACTTCTTTTTTCTCTGTTTCAGAAGCTTCTCCCGATATATATTTATATAATAAATTATCTTCCATAATTAGGCTTTTGATAATATAACGATTCGTCTATCAGTAACCCTAGTGGAAATTTATGTTTTTATTATAAAAAAGTATATTATGATAAGAAACTATTAGAATGAATTGATAAATTAGTTATGCTCTATGAAAAACAATAACAAGGGCAGATAATCTTTTAATGAAATCTTTAAGCTTCTCAAAGCTTTGGATATATGATATTCTACACCTTTGACAGAAATGTTTAATTCTTCTGCTATATTTTTATTTGATTTATCCTGAAAGCGACTCATGATAAAAACTTTACGAGTTTGTTCTGGCAGTTGCGATAAAGCCTTGCGAAATATGTTAGTTATTTCTTCTGAGAATATATCATCAGGAATGAATTCTTCAAGTGCTGAAATTCGGAATGAAAGTTCTTGACGTTTCCAATCTGATATCGCTTCGTATGCAGTCATTTTTATTGCTTCATGTTTCAGATAGTCTAGGGATTTGTTTTTTAGTATCGTTAGTAATAAAGGAATTTCATAATCAATTTGACTTTCTTTCATTTTTTCCCATAAGGCTATAAGTGATTCTGCGGCAATATCTTCAGCTGCTAAATCATCATGTACATAAGATTTAGCAAAATAAAATGCTTTTTTATAATACTGCGAATATGTATCTTTGAAAGACGTTTTCCCAAATTTTTCCATATAGGTTATGCCTTATTATTTTATTCGTATTATTACTACTGTTCCATTAGAACCTTAGAAAATTCTTTGAAATGTTTGAATTATAGTTAGTTACAGAGAATTTAATGCTGAATAGATTTTTATGTCGATTTTAATTGATTCCTATATTTCAAGATAGGCTCTTTTATCCAAGTTACTATATTTTGAATAGGAGCAAGTTCAATAGGATTGTCAGCAAGTATGATGACGATAAATATGTGAAGTATTTCACATGTTGGAATCGGCTCCTTGCAATAAATATTTTTATATTGGAATGGGCGAGAATATATCACAGTCATTACTATCACAAAGTAATGAAGACAGAGATTATCATATCTTCGACGAGTTTACTTTTTACATGATTAAGCTGGTAAGACAAAAGCAAGTGACAGATATTTTTCATCTTGAAGATAGCGTGTATGTATTCGATTGTATGGTTATCGGTTTATGCCTTTGGGTATTGTGATAGGCTAATTTCGTAAGATAAAAGGCGGAGTAAAAGTCCACACATTGTACGACGTAGAGACTCAGATTCCACTATTCATTCACATTATTACGATATCAGTTTGTGATAGCAAAGCTAATATGTTGTGAATCAAATTGCCGTTGCGTATTTGTCATGCTTATAATAACTTCAGAATATTGAACAGGTACATCAAATAAGAGTCTGTTTTGTAATCAGAGCAAAGAAAGGTCTACAATAATGTAGTAAAATGGAAGGCAGATTACTTAAGATATGCTATTTGATGGGACCATAGAACTTATTGGTTTCAATACTATACAAGCAAGCTTAGCTCGTACGATATTGGGATGAAGAGCAAGATAGAGGGCTTGTTTTTCATTAATGCCTTGCACATATCGTTAACAAGTGGCAGAACTCTACAAGAATTGCTGACTGGTAAAACTGTTCTTCAAATGGCTTAAATAGCACTTAAAATCAAGAGGTTTTAGAGTAATAGAGAATGCTAAAAGAATACAACTCTATGTTCCCATCATCATCTACTGTCTTGTTGTTATCGTTCAACGCGATATGAAACTTAACAGAAGTATTTATGAGCCTTTGCAGATATTGAGCATTTCATTGATAGAAGAAACACACTTGAAATACCTCTTCTCTAAAACTAAAATTCAAACTTTCAAAGATCGAAAAGACTCTTATGAGTCAGATTTATTTGATTTTTAACTTACTCCAATTTTAATGGAACATTAATGAGGAATATTTATAAATTAATTGAATATTAGCAAAATATTGTATATTAAGGAATAGCTATTTATGGAGGAATATATATTTATCTGCCTATCAAATTCATAAATTCTTCCCGGGTTTTAGCTTGATTGAATGCTCCGGTAAAATCGGAAGTTGTAGTTACTGAGTTTTGTTTTTCTACTCCTCTCATTTGCATACACATGTGTTTGGCTTCTACTACAACCATCACTCCTAATGGGTTGAGTGTTTCCTGTATGCACTCCTTTATTTGTAAAGTCATGCGTTCTTGCACTTGAAGCCGGTGTGAGAATATATCTACTACTCGTGCTATTTTGCTTAACCCGGTAATATATCCATTAGGTATATAAGCTACATGGGCCTTGCCATAGAAAGGTAACATGTGGTGTTCGCACATGGAGAAGAAGTCGATATCTTTTACGATGACCATCTGACTGTATTCTTCTTTGAATTTTGCAGCCCTCAGCACCTCTTTAGGGTCAACTTCATAACCACGAGTTAAAGTCAGCATAGCTTTTGCTACGCGTTCTGGAGTTTTGAGTAAACCTTCACGTTCGGGATTTTCCCCCAATAAAGAAAGTATTTCCTTGTAGTGCGACATGAGTTTTTGCACTTTTTCTTCGGGGAATTTCATCAGATTCGTATCAATCATTATTCAATGGGTATATTAATTTGTTCGCGTACGATTGCTACTTCTTTAAACTCACCGCTTGCTTTTAATTTACGCATGGCTACGTGTGCTTCTTCTATACTTTTAAAGTCACCGATGCGGCATAACCAGCGGGGAGGTTGAAAATAAGTATATACCGGCATATCGGGAAATTCTTTTTTGACTTTATTGGCCATGGCATTTGCCTCATTCCGTGCAACTCGTGAATTGTTTCCTGCATATACCTGTACGCGGAAGCCTCTTGCCTTTAAGGTTTTGGGAGCTCCGGAGCTTGCTGCATTACCTGCATAGCGCAATCCTATCAGAGAAGTGATGTAGCTGTCCTGATGTACACTGACTACCCCTTCTCCCGGCTGGCGGGTTTGCAGACTTTCTATGATGTTTCGCTGTGCGTTTGCGACGCTTGCTGTAAACAGGAACACAAAGGCTAATAAATATTTTATCATACCGGAATATTCTATGAATGTGAATAAGAGTATATCACGGAAGAGACAGATTTGCCCTTCCGTGATAAATAGTTATAATTCGCTTAATTATTTAAAAGCATCGATGATACCTTTGAAGTCAGCAGCTTTCAATGCAGCTCCACCGATCAAACCACCATCAACGTCTGGGTTAGCGAACAATTCTTTTGCGTTTGACGGCTTGCAGCTACCACCGTAAAGGATAGAAGTGTTTTCAGCAACTTCCTGACCATATTTAGCAGCAACCAAAGAACGGATATGAGCGTGGATTTCCTGAGCCTGTTCAGGAGTAGCAGTCTTACCTGTACCGATAGCCCATACTGGTTCGTAAGCCAAAATAACTTTACCAAAGTCTTCTGCTGACAGAGAGAATACAGAAGCCAGCTGAGCTTCTACTACTTCATTCTGCTTGTTAGCTTCGCGTTCTTCCAGAACTTCACCGATACAGAAGATTGGTTTCAGGTTGTTTGCCAAAGCCAATTTAACTTTTTCTTCTAGGATTTCAACTGTTTCGTGGTAGTAAGCACGACGTTCAGAGTGTCCTAAAATAACGTACTGAGCTCCAGTAGAAGCAACCATTTCTGCAGAAACTTCACCAGTGTAAGCTCCTGATACTTTGTCTGCACAGTTTTCTGCACCTACGCCGATAATGTTTTTGTCAACGATAGGAGTTACAGAAGCCAAGTGGATGAACGGAGTACAGATGATAACATCGCAGTTTGGTTTGTCTGCTGTTAATACTTCGTTCAGTTCTTTTGCCAAAGCAATACCTTCTTGCAGGTTCTTGTTCATTTTCCAGTTACCTGCTACAATGTTTTTTCTCATTTTGTTTAAATTTTAAAGGGTTTATATAATTAGTTTTCTTTATTGGCATTTTCTTTCTTGGTTTTCCGCTTGTGCCATCTCAGCCAGGCAAGATCGCATAAGGTAAGGAAAATCAATGGGCCTGCAAACCATCCCAATACCTCAATAAGTTTATGACTGGCAGTTTTGGGATTCAGCTCTCCTATGGGTAGCTGGTTTAATGGCTTGTTCAATATATATTCGTCAGGTAGTTGGTTATTGCTCCATTTGTTGATAACCACTCCTTTTTTCAACAATATCAGTCCCGGGTTGGAACGGATGATGGTTTTTAGTGTAATTTCATCAGTCAGGGCAAACAGATATTCGGCTCCTGTATTGTCTTGCCACATGGCAATGTCTTCGTCGGATGAAGCAGTAAGACAAAGGAATCTATATCCATGTTCCAGACTGTAGTCGTATACTTCATTTATTAGATCGATATCGCTGTCGTCTGCATTTCTCAGGTGAGGAGCTACGAGCAGGAATGTATAGCTTTCATCATCCAGAATCATATCAGTCAGATCGGTTCCGTCTTCTTGCGACATAATCGAGAAGTCGTGGATAGGAGGTTCGTAGCCTTTTTCCTTGATGCGAGTTTTCGAATCAAGGAATGTCCAGGTTGTATCCGATGGGAAATTGTCTATGGTAAATTCTTTTTCTACTCCGTCTTTGGCATAGATGAAAGTTGTTTCATAGGTTGTAGGCTTTTCACCTTCAGGTATTTCCATTCCTTTACGTATGTCAGCTCCGATATGGTAAGGACGAAAGTCAAATACCGGGAGTTCACGTATGCAATATAGGGTATATATGATAATAAATACAACTCCGTAGAGGGCAACCAGCCAGTCCACTTTCTCGCTGACAAGCTTTACGATTCCTGTTTTTCTCCATTTGAACACAGAAATGGCGGCAATAAGCAATACGATATTTTTCCAGAATGTTTCCCAGTTTGTCAGTTTTACGGCATCGCCAAAACAACCGCAATCTGAAATCGGATTAGCAATAGCAAGCCATAAAGTAAGTGGAGTCATAAAAGACATTACAGCCAACATGAGGGTAGGGGTTATTCTGCGGTGTATTCCGAACAGCATGTAAAATCCCAAGGCAAATTCGAACACCCCCATAGCCATTGCTCCCAGATAAGGGAATGCGTCAGGTATCAGGTGTTGGAATCCCCATGCTTCCAGATAATCCTGTATTTTGTAAGCTGTTCCGTAAGGATCATTGGCTTTTATGAATCCGGAAAAGATGAAAACACCTGCCAGTAAAAAGCGGCAAATGCTTACCCATACAAAAATGGCTCTATGTAAATGTTTATTCTCCAAATTCCAGTTTTATTAATGCGAATACTGAGTAATTTATCATATCCATATAGTTGGCATCTATTCCTTCGGATACCAGCGTATTACCACTCAAGGCTTCTATTTGCTTAGTGCGATAGATTTTCATCAGAATCAGGTCAGTATACGATGTAATCCGCATGCTTCTCCATGCTTCATCATAATCATGGTTCTTGGCAAGCATCAGTTCTAATGCTGCTTTAGCATGCTTGTCGTACTGCTCAAGTGCCTGTTGCTCGGTCATATCATCAGTTTCAGCATATCCTTGTTCCAGCTGAATTAACCCAATGATGCCATAGTTTACAATAGCAATGAACTCCGGACGTATACCTTCGTTTACCAGTGTGACACCTTTTATTTCGATACTCCGAATACGGTTGGCTTTGATGAATATCTGATCGGTTACAGATGAAGGACGCATTATACGCCATGCAGCGCCATAATCGTGTAACTTCTTCGCGAACAAATCCCGACAGATTGCAATCACATGTTCAAATTGCTGTTTTGTATCTTTCATACACTATAATCCAAATATATGTCGCAAAGTTACGATTTTTCAGAAAAACCGCGCAATAAAAATGCAACATTTGTCGTTTGGGTGGATTGGAGTTGTAGAAAAAAGGATGAAAACTTATTAAACTCTAATTGCTTGAACAAAAGATTTTTGTATGATGTTGTCTGTATTATTTTTTATGTAACTAAACCTAACCTGAAAAATTAAGATTTTATGAAAACTTTAAAAATCACATTTGTAATGCTGATGACAGCATTGTTCTTGGTTCTCTCTTCATGCAGCAAGGATGATGTAAATGTAACTCTTACTCCATCTGAAGAGGTCGTAAATGCTTTTCAACAAAAATATCCGGATGTGAAAAATGTCAAATGGGAAATATTGGTCGGTGCTTATGAAGCTGAATTTATATATAGTGGAACGTATTCAGAAAACGGGCAGCATATTGTACTCGATAAAGTAGAAGCGCAGGCATATATCACTCAGGGAGGAAAATGGGTACGTTCTGAGTTTGATGTGACGAAGGATTATCAGGATTCTTCTTCTTTGGTTGTTCCTCGTGCTGTTAGAGAAACTATTGCAGCAAAAGGGAAAAAGGTGGATGATGTGAAACTTTTTGACTGGTCGGACCGTAATGATTATTTTTATGTGGAATTTGATGAGCCTGACTCTGAACTCTTGATTAATTTCGATGGGACTCTTTATTAAGTTCCTGTTTTTCATTTGTATAGACTGATAGACTGATGCTTGCCTAAGTCCTTGTTTTATAACGATATACATAAGGTAAACGTAGTAAAAAGTAGGTTGGATAACAAGGGAAACGTATTCTTGTAGTAGTTGCCGATGAGTGGTAGTCGTAAAAATGTATCTACTTTTGGCGAAACGAAATTTATATAGCTATGAAACTGAATACACTTTTGTTATCCATTTCTTGTGCGGCTTTGACTTTGCCGCTTTTTGCTCAGAATACCCGTATGGAAACTTTTTGTAATCCGCTGAATGTAGATTATACGTATATGATTTACAATTCGGATAAGGATATTTCATATCGTTCGGGAGCCGATCCTGCCGTTGTGGAATTTCGTGGTGAGTATTATATGTTTGTCACTCGTTCACATGGCTACTGGCATTCTACAGATTTGCAAAACTGGAATTTTATTCCGGCTCCTGCCAACTGGTATCCGCAGGGATGTAACGCTCCTGCTGCACATAATTATAAAGATTCATTGCTATATGTATGCGGCGATCCCTCTGGGTCAATGAGTGTGCTTTATACAGATGGTCCAAAGAAAGGTGACTGGAAAGGAGTTCCTGCTATTTTGCACGATTTGCAGGATCCGGATTTATTTATAGATGATGATGGTAAAGCTTATATGTTCTGGGGATCATCGAATGTTTTCCCTATTCGAGGAATAGAATTGGATCGTAACCATCGTTTCTTGCCAAAAGGAGAAAAGAAAGAGCTTTTTGGACTTGATTTGGCAAATCACGGTTGGGAACGATTTGGAGAAAATCATGTAAGCGACTCTGATCTGGGAGGTTTTATAGAAGGCCCCTGGATGACTAAACACAATGGAAAGTATTATTTGCAATATGGTTCTCCCGGAACCGAATTTAATGTATACGGTGACGGAGTTTATGTAGCCGATCATCCAATGGGCCCTTATACGTATCAGAAACATAATCCGGTATCGTATAAACCTGGTGGCTTTATGAATGGAGCAGGTCATGGAAGCAGTGTACTTGGTCCTGACAGTACATATTGGCATTTTGCATCTATGTCTTTGTCTATCAATGTAAATTGGGAGCGTCGTCTTTGTATGTTCCCTATGGGTTTTGATAATGACGGTATTATGTTCTGTGATACTCGTTTTGGAGATTATCCTCATTATGCTCCAGCCGTACCAGGGAAAAAAGGAGAGTTCCGCGGTTGGATGTTGCTTTCATACAAGAAGCCTGTCACAGCTTCTTCTTATGTAAAAGAATATACTCCTGCTGCCTTGACCGATGAAAAGACAAAATCTTTTTGGCTTGCTGAAGCTAATAATGATAATCAGTGGGTGATGATTGATTTGCAGAAAGAAGCTGAAGTATGTGCTGTGCAGATTAATTATCATGATTATCAGAGCAATATGTATGGACGCTATGAGGGATTATATCATCGTTATTATGTAGAAGGCTCATCCGACGGTAAAAATTGGAAGATTCTGGTAGATCGTCGTAGAAGCTACAAAGATACTCCGAATGACTATGTCGAACTGGCACATCCTGCAAAAGTCAGATATGTACGTTACCGTAATCTTCATGTACCTACCCCTCATCTGGCCATATCAGAATTGCGTATTTTTGGTAAAGGAACAGGAAAGGCTCCTAAAAAAGTTGACGGATTAAAACTGGTTCGTCAGGCAGACCGCAGAGATGTAGCTATCAGTTGGAAACCTGTTCCAGGTGCACAAGGATATAATGTATTATGGGGAATTGCTCCAGATAAGTTGTATAGCTCGTGGATGGTATACGATGAAAATGAATTATTTATGCGTTCGCTTACAACAACACAGGATTATTATTTCTGCGTGGAGGCATTCAATGAGAATGGAGTAGCCGAACGTTCTGAAATATTACATTGTAAATAAGAAAAAGAGAATATAGAACGGGAATTTGTAAAAGTCATTCGTAGCACAGCAAGCTATGAATGACTTTTGTTTTATCTGCAAAATCTGTATATGGATATGATTGAATTTTAATAAATCGTGTATCTTTGTACTTAAATGTTATAAAAAATTCCTATGAAGTCAGTACTATTGAAGATACTTCTAATACTTTCGTTTCTTCCCTTTTCTCAGGTCTGGGGAGCTGATTTTATTCCTGCCATTACAAACTATACGGTAAAAGATTATGAGGGAGGTCATCAGAACTGGGCGTGTGCGCAAGGTGACGATGGAGTAATGTATTTTGGTAATAATAATGGCTTGCTGGTCTACGATGGTTTTTCCTGGGAACTTCACCGGGTTCCCGGTGGATATATTGTCCGTTCTGTTTTTGTTGATGGCGATAGAGTATATATTGGTTCTTTCGAAGAGTTCGGTTACTTTATTCGGAAGACGGATGGACAAATGCAATATCATTCTTTGAGTGCTGGGATTAAAGATAAAATAAGTTCTAACGATGAAATCTGGCACATCGTACGCCTGGGAGAAAAAATCTATTTCCAGTCGTTTACCGGCTGGTATTCGTACGACGGAAAGACTGTCAGCTACATGGACAGAAAAAGTGGATTCCGCCCTTTATATTTTTATACTTGTCATGAAAAAGTTTATGCTCAGATGATTAATGGAGGTTTCTATGAGTTTGACGGGCAACGTTTTCATCTTCTTTTGGAGCGCACAGCTGTAGGTAATGACAATGTAGTAGCAATATTGCCTTATGGAAATAGCGGAATGGTTTTGCTTACTGTCGACAGTGGATTGTTTGTGTATGAACATGGTACTGTTTCTGCACTTCGTACGGATATAGACGCTCAGTTGAGATGGGCAAAAGGCAACCGGGCTGTAATGGTTGGGGATTCTATATTGGCTATTGGTACGATTCTGGATGGTATTTATGGAGTAGATAAGAAAGGACATCTGCTTTGGCATCTTAACAGGGATAATCAATTGAACAATAATTCTGTAATGGGACTGTTCGGAGATAGGGAAAATAATCTTTGGGCAGCACTGGATGATGGTATTTCTTTTGTTCATACCAATACTTCTATAACATTGCTCACTCCTTCTGTCAGAGATTTGAGTATCGGTATGGTTTATGGAGTGGAAAGGGTAGGAGAAAAAATTTATTTGGCTACCAATCAGGGAGCTTATGAATATAACAGGCGTACAAGTGAAATTCATCTTCTCCCGCATACGTCTGGTCAGAATTGGTATGTAAAACAAATTGACTCTCAGATATTTATTGGAAATGATATGTCTACGATGCTTGTGGAACAGAATGGAAGTATTCAGTCTGTTCCCGGAGCGTTAAATAGTACATGCATTGTTGAAGCGTCTATTAACGGACAAGAAGTGCTGGTAGAGGCCTCTTATGCGGAGTTGCGTATCTGGAAGAAACAAGCAGGGATATGGAAACTATCGCATAATGTACAGGATTTTTATGCGCCGATTAAGTCGCTGGAAGTTGATGGTACTGGAACAATCTGGGCTTCACACATGTACAATGGACTTTATCGTATCAAACTGGATGATGATTTGCATCGCATAAAAGATTTGGAGCATATTCATACGTTGGGAGGCAAGCAGAAGTCCGGCAAAATTCATGTAATGAAGATTAGAGGACGTATCGTCTTTTCCAATACAGAAGGATATTTCATGTACGATGATATCGAACGGAAAATCAAGCCTTATGATTTGTTGAATACTTCTGTTCCGTTTTTGATAGATGCCCATACAGCCGTAGATGTGCATAATAATGAAATGCTGTGGCTGATAAATTCACATGAATATGTTCTTCTGGCTTATCAGGAAGGAAAATTTGTAATTAAACGTCGTATTCCGGTAGAAATGTTCAATTCTCCTTGTATTGAAGGGAATAATAAAATATATGTAGATGGAAACGATTGTTATTTGAATCTGAATAATAGTATAGCTTGTTTGCATTTGAACGAACAATATATAGGTCAGAAGGCCTTGTCTGGTTTAAAAATCCGGCAAATATTGGCTTCTTCTTCATCCGGTAAAGAACTGGCATTGGATTTATCACAAAAAACGACAATTTCCAGTGATTATCGTGACATATCTGTTCTTTTATCTTATCCGTGTTATGATCAGCCGGCTATTCATTTTAAGTTTAAGCTGTATGCCAATAATCAGCTTTTGGTCGAAGATTCTTCCTTCCCGTCCGTTCACTTTGGAAGTCTGGAGTTTGATACATACACTCTGTGGGCTGGGGTATATAGTGATGATGGCCGTTTATTGGATGAAACGGAGTATGTTTTTGTTATCAATAAACCTCTGTGGATGTCTTATCCGATGTTGTTTTTATATCTTTTGCTGTTGGGAGGATTGGTTTACGGTGTAGCCCGATGGCGGGGAAAGGTTGTTGCTGAAAAGAAGAGAAAGGAATATGAAGCACATAAAATAGAGCAGAATATTAAATTGAGTGAGCAGCAAAGACTGATAGCTGAACAGCAGAAAAAATTGCTGGAGGCAGAATTGTCGCTCAAGGGAAAAGAGCTTGCCAGTATGGCATTAGGAACATTTGCCAAACAGGAAATGCTGGAGAGACTTCGTCTGGTTGTGCAGGAGCAGTTAGCGAAATCGCAGTGCGGGCGTAAAAATATGGAGCTGGTGCTGAAGCAAATTAATGAAAATATAGTAGAAGAGGATTCGTGGGAAGTTTTCCAACAGAATTTTGACTTGATTCATCAGCGCTTTTTCCGTACGTTACGTGAACGCTATCCGAGCTTGACGGCAACCGATTTACGGTTCTGTGCCTTTCTTCGCTTGAATCTTTCCACTAAGGATATTGCACAGATGATGAATCTGACAATTCGGGGCGTAGAGGCTGCGCGGTATCGCATCAGAAAGCGAATGGAAGTTCCCGACGGCGTGAGTCTTGTCGATTTTCTTATCGAATTGAAGTGATGTGCTAATTTACTGATAATGAATAAAAATATAGTTGAAAAAGTAGTAAAAAAGTAGTGCTGAATGCGCTCGAAGTAGTAACGTCGTATCACTTTTTTTGTGGGTTGTTAAGTTTATATACACCTTTGCCCCGTTTTTGAATCATAACTTTAATCAATTCATGAAAAAACAATTAGTATTCATTCTGATGTCATTACTGTTCGTCGCTACAGCTTATGCACAGCGGACAGTAACGGTTCAAGGTGTCGTAACAGATGCTAACTTTAAAGAACCTGTAATTGGTGCTAATATTTTAGTGAAAGGCACAACGCTCGGTACCATCTGTGATATAGATGGTAAGTATCTTCTCGAAAACGTTCCAGCAGACGGAACGTTGGTCTTCAGTTTTATTGGTATGAAAACCGTCGAAGTAAAAGTCGATGGTAAGACTACAGTTAATGTTGAGCTTTCTGATGATGTTCAAAAGTTGGAAGATGTAGTCGTTATTGGTTATGGAACCAGTAAAGCCAAAGATTTGACAGCTCCTATTTCGGTTGTAAAAAGTGATCAGATTGCTTCTCAGGCTACAACTTCACCGATGTCGGCTTTGCAAGGTAAAGTTCCTGGCATGAATGTCGTTTCATCGGGTGCTCCTGGTAGTGGTCCGAAAGTAACTATCCGTGGTTTGGGATCATTTGGTGACACTTCTCCTCTTTATGTTGTAGACGGTATGTTCTACGATAACATTAACTTCTTGAACAATTCTGATATTCAGGAAATTTCTGTATTGAAAGATGCTTCGGCTGCAGCTATCTATGGTGTACGTGCTGCCAATGGAGTTGTGATTATTACAACAAAGAAAGGTAAGCGTAATACAAAAGCGCGGATTACGTATAACGGTTATGTAGGTGTACAGACTGCTACCAATGTGCTTGATATGGCTAATTCGCATGAATATGCTACGTTAGTGCTTGAAGCTAACCGTCAGGCGTATGAACCGCTGGTTAAAGCTTCTATCGAAAAATTCGGCGGTGATTATGATTCGTTGACTTTTGGAGCTGATACTGACTGGTATGATGAGTTGCTGCGTCCTGCATTGATGACTAATCATGGAGTAGATATTGCCGGAGGTAGTGAGAAGGCAACATATGCAGTGGGTGTAAATTATCTGTATCAGAATGGTATCATGGATACCCGAAACAGTTATAACCGTCTGAATTTCCGTGCAAATTTTGATTTTGAAGCAACAGACTGGTTGAAAGTAGGAAGCAACATTGTTATCAGTAACTCAGAACAGTACAATGCAGAAAATTCAGCTTGGCTGGCTGCATACAATATGCCTTCTTTAATTCCAGTATACGATTATAGCCGTTCGGATGATGAGGCCTTCCCTGAAAAATTTGCTTCTCCTCAGCAGATTGGTCTTACTAATAACTTCTCGAATCCGGTAGCTATTGCAAAATACAATAACAATAGTCTGAATGAGAACTTCCAGGTTATGGCAAATTTCTTTGCAGAATTGAATTTAATTCCTAATAAACTGAAATTCAAGACAAGTTACAGCCAGGACTTCTCATTGATAAGAGGACGTGTATATGTTCAGCCTTATCTGGTAAGTTCGTTGCAACAGAATTCAGAATCAAGATTGACCAAGACAGACACAAATTATTATAATTATATATGGGATAATACATTGACTTATACAGATTCTTGGGGTAGTCATAATCTGAATGTCTTGTTAGGACAGTCTGCTCGTCAGGAACAGATGCGCAAGCTGGAAGGAAAAGCAACCAATGTTCCAGGCGACTATGATGAATATTTATATCTTACTCAAGGTAATGCAACAGGACGTGAGGTAAGTGATGACGGTTCTTGCTATCGTGGATTGTCTTATTTTGCTCGTGCTAGTTATGATTATGCAGGAAAATATTTATTGTCTTTGACAATGCGTGCAGATGGTAGTTCCAAGTATCAGAACAAATGGGGATATTTCCCTTCAGTGGGTGCTGCATGGGTAATGAGTGATGAAGATTTCTTTAAGAAGCAAGAAGTAATTGACTACATGAAAGTACGTGCCAGCTGGGGACAGCTTGGTAATGACCATGTTTCTGCCAGTGATGGATTTGCTTCAATTGTAACTGGTACGTCTGCTTCAGGTGTATTTGGAAATACTACATTGCCTGGTTTCCAGAATACAAGCTACTTTAGCTGGTTAGGTTGGGAAAAAGTAGAAGAATTCAATGTTGGTGTAAACTTCGCTGTACTTGATAGCCGTCTGAATGTTGATGTAGATTATTATAATCGTATGACAAAGAATGCTGTTATCAGCACAACCTTGCCTTTCAGTACTCAAACTTTAGCTGGAAACAATGGTGAAATTGAAAACAGTGGTGTTGATATTCAATTGAACTGGAGTGATAAAATTGGCAAAGATTTCAGCTATTATGCTGGAGTAAACTTGTCTACTCTCCGTAACCGTGTAAAGAGTTTGAATGGTGCTCCTTATATTTATGGCGGTAGCGCTGAGAGCCGTACCATAAATCTGGTAGGAGAGGAAATGCAGTCGTATTATGGATATAAGGTATTGGGTGTATATCAGAATCAGGCTCAGATTGATGCAGACCCGATAGCTAAGGCGAATGGACTGGAACCAGGTGACTTTATTTACGAAGACATAAATAATGACCAGGTTATAGATGATAAGGACCGTCAGATTTTAGGATCGAATATTCCGAGATTGACTTATAGTTTCAATTTAGGTTTCCAATATAAGAATCTGGAATTCTCTCTGTCAACATTCGGACAGGCTGGAAATGAAATTTATAACCGTAAACGTGCTGTACGTTACACTCAGGCAAACTTCAACTTTGATAAAGACTTTTATGATAACCGTTGGACAGGTGAAGGTTCTACCAATACTTATCCGTCAGCAAAAGGTATGCTGAAAGCATGGAACAATAGCCATACAAATTCTTTCTTTGTTGAAAAAGGAAACTTCTTCCGCATACAGAATATTATGTTGGCATATAATTTCCGTAATATCCGTATGGGAGGCTATACATTGCCAGGAGTTAAACTTAGCTTGACTGCTGATCGTCCGTTTACTTACTTTACCTCTAACGGATTCACTCCGGAAATTAGTCAAAACTTTGGTTGGGATGAGGGAGTTTATCCTTTGGCAGCCACTTATACTTTTGGCTTGACTATTGATTTCTAATAAATTGCTAAACACGTTAAGTTATGAAAAGTCTTAAGATAAAAAATATATTATTGTGTGCATTTGCTGCCACAACATTATTGTCTTCCTGCTCCGATTTTTTGGATAAATTGCCGGAAAATAAGGTAGACGAAGAGAAAGTTGACTATACGAATCTGAATAATATGTACCAGCCGGTGTCTGGTGTTTATGCCAAATTGCGTCAGAGAGGTTCTCACTGGATTGTATGGGGAGCTACAGTAGTACGTGATGATGATGTTTCTACCGGACGAATTGATGATCAGGCTGATTTGGTGGCTATTGATCAGAGTTATAATTATAATGCAGGTTTTTGGGGAACCAATGAAGCATGGATGGTTTACTATGATATCATCAAAGTTGCAAATGCAGCATTGGAAGCCCTTGATAATTATGCCGTAAATATTGTTTCGGAGGCAGATGGAAAACGTTATGAAGAATATACAGGTGAAGTAAAATTTATTCGTGCATACTGCTATTATCGTCTGACAGAGTTATTTGGTCCGGTTACTATCTTGCGTGACAATAAGCAGACAGATATGACTCGCTCTACAGTCAATGCTGTTTATCGTTATATGCTGAGTGATCTGGAATACTCTATGACATATTTGCCACGTATCCGCCCTAATGAATATACAGACCGTATCGGAGCTGTTTCTGCTTTTACAGCTGAAATGCTGGCTGCTAAAGTTTATATGGAGCAGGGAAACTGGTCGGAAGTTGAAAGACTGACAGATGATATTATTGGTAGTAAGAAATTCTCTTTGTACAGTGATTTCAACAATCTGTTCAAGATTCCAGGTAAGCTTTGCGATGAATCTTTGTTCGAAATGCAGTTTACTGACTTTGGAAATGGTTCGGGAGAAGTTGTTGTTTCGGATAGCTGGTTCACATTCCAGGGGCCTTTGAATGATGGTGATATATCTGGATGGGGCTTTATCAGTCCGACCAAAGCTTTCCGTCAGTGGGCTGCAGAACGTGGTGAGACTATCCGTGCTACTACTACTTTCTTAATGGCAGGTGAAACTACTCAGGAAGGTGATTTCATTAAAGCACCAGCTAGTGATGTTGCTCCAGATTGCTTTAATGGCAAGGCATATACTCCGTCTAACCAGATGACTGAAGGTCGCACAGAGTATGGAACAAATAATAATATTCGTGTATTCCGCTATGCAGAAGTCCTTTTGATGAATGCGGAAGCTAAAGTTCGTCAGAATAAAGATGGTGATGATTCATTCAATTTGGTTCGTAAGCGTGCAGGAATGTCGGAGCTGGAAGATGTGACACTTGACCAGATTATGGACGAACGTCGTATGGAACTTGCTTTAGAATGGGGTGAACGATATAACGATTTGCGTCGTACCGGAAAACTGAGTGAGGTATTAGGTCCGTTGGGATGGACTTCTGGAAAGGAATATTATCCGGTTCCTACAGCTCAGATAGACATCTCTTCTACTTTGGAAAATGAGCCAAAGGATGAATAAAGGTAGATAGTTTTTTTGAAGGTAGCTTTCAGGAGTTTATCACGTATGTGCAGGTGATGCTCCTGAAAGTATTATAAACCGATAATCTGTAAATTCTTATGTGGAAATATTTTTGTGGTCTGTGTGCATTGTTTTTGCTTTCATGCACATCTACGTCCAAAGAAAAAACTTTAAGTATAACCGAACAGACAGCATCTCGTCCGGATTCTTTTGCTTCGGACAGCGTAATGTTAGATTATATACAAAAGGTACATTTTAACTATATGTGGGATGGAGCAGAAAAGACATCCGGTCTGGCTCCTGAACGTATTCATCTGGATGGGAACTATCCTCAGAATGATTCTTCAGTAGTTACTATGGGAGGAAGTGGATTTGGTATCGCAGGTATTCTGGTTGCTATTGATAGAAAATTTATTTCTCGGGAAGAAGGAGTAGCACGTTTACATAAAATCGTTGACTATCTTACACGTGCCGATCGTTTTCATGGAGTATGGCCTCACTGGCTTGATGGACCGACAGGGAAAGTTAAACCTTTTGGAACGAAAGATGATGGAGGCGATCTGGTGGAAAGCTGTTTTGTTATGCAAAGCTTACTTTGTGTCCGCCAGTATTTCGAAAATGGAAATCAGGAAGAGCAGCAGTTGTGTACAAAGATTAATAAATTGTGGCATGAAATGGAGTTCGACTGGTATCAGAATGGCAAGGATGTCATCTATTGGCATTGGTCGCCCAATTATGGCTGGGAAATGAACTTTCCTCTCGAAGGCTATAATGAAGCTTTGATTGTCTATGTATTAGCTGCATCTTCACCTACTCATCCTGTTCCTGCTTCTGCATATCATAATGGATGGGCGCGAGGAGGAGATATCAAAACTTCAGCTGCACCATATGGACTGCCTCTGGAATTGAAGCATAATGGTGCGGAAGAATTGGGAGGACCGTTATTCTGGGCTCACTATTCGTATATCGGACTTGATCCTCGTAAGATTAAAGATAGATATGCTGATTACTGGAATGTAGTACGGAATCATGCTTTATCCGACTATAGATATTGTGTAGAGAATCCTAAGAAATATAAAGGTTATGGTGAAAACTGCTGGGGACTTACAGCCAGTTATTCTGTGAAAGGATATGCTGCACATTGTCCGGGTGAAAATGATTTGGGAGTAATTACTCCTACTGCAGCTTTATCTAGTTTCCCTTATACTCCTGAAGAATCAATGCGTGCCTTGAAATATTTCTATTCAAAAGGTGACAGCATATGGGGAACTTATGGCTTTTATGATGCATTTTCAGAAACGGATAACTGGACTGTACCGCATTATCTAGCCATTGATCAGTGTACAATTGCGCCAATGATAGAAAACTATCGTAGCGGATTATTGTGGAACTTATTTATGAGTTGTCCTGAAATTCAGGCAGGACTGAAGAATTTGGGTTTTGAAGTTAAGAAGTGATTTATTTTAATTAGAAAGAAATAATGAAAAAGACAACATTCCTTTTAGTGACTTCTTTGTGTATGTCGGCTGCTATGTTTGCTGGGAACAAGAAATCACTGTTGCCTAAAGATGAGGGTAATATGGATAAGTTCGTGACTGAACTGATGAGCAAGATGACTCTTCAGGAAAAATTAGGTCAGTTGAACTTGCCTGTAACAGGTAATATAACAACGGGACAGGCTAAAAGTAGTGATGTAGCCGGAAAAATCAGCCGTGGAGAAGTAGGAGGCTTATTTAATCTGAAAGGAGTAAAGGCAATCCGTGAAATGCAGGAACTGGCTGTTGAGAAAAGCCGTCTGGGCATTCCCTTGCTCTTTGGTATGGATGTAATTCATGGATATGAAACAGTTTTCCCTATTCCTTTGGGACTTTCTTGTACCTGGGATATGGAAGCAATAGAAAAATCTGCTCGTATTGCCGCTGTTGAGGCGAGTGCCGATGGTATTTGCTGGACTTTTAGCCCGATGGTAGATATCTGTCGCGATGCACGTTGGGGCCGTGTTTCAGAAGGTAATGGAGAAGATCCCTATCTGGGCTCTGAGATTGCAAAAGCTATGGTCAGAGGCTATCAGGGAGAGAAGATGGAGAGAAATGACGAAGTTATGGCTTGTGTAAAGCATTTTGCATTATATGGTGCTATCGAAGCTGGTCGTGATTACAATACTGTAGATATGAGCCGTAACAGAATGTTTAATGAATATTTTCCTCCTTATAAAGCAGCAGCAGAAGCTGGTGCTGGTAGCTTTATGAGCTCATTTAATGAGGTTGACGGAATACCTGCAACCGCTAATCGCTGGTTGATGACGGATGTTCTGCGTAATCAGTGGGGATTTGACGGTTTTGTAGTTACTGACTATACGGCAATTGCTGAGATGGTTGATCACGGTATCGGTGATTTGCAAGAAGTATCTGCACGTGCACTAAAGGCTGGTACGGATATGGATATGGTAGCTGATGGTTTCATCGGAACACTCGAAAAGTCGCTGAAGGAAGGAAAAGTCAGCATGCAGGATATCGATACAGCTTGTCGTCGTATGCTGGAAGCTAAATATAAGTTAGGTCTGTTTAAAGATCCGTATAAATATTGTGATTTAAAACGTCCGGCTAAAGACTTATACAATGCAGAACACCGTGCTGAAGCTCGTAGAATAGCCGCAGAATCATTTGTTTTATTGAAGAACCAGAACAATCTCTTGCCTTTACAGAAAAAAGGAAATATTGCATTGATTGGTCCTTTGGCTAACACTCGTACCAATATGCCTGGTACATGGAGTGTAGCTGCTACTCCTCAGCGCTATAGCACACTTCTGGAAGGACTTCAAAGAGCTGTTGGTAATCAGGCTAATGTTCTTTATGCACAAGGAAGTAATTTGATGTACGATGCCGACTATCAGACTCGTGCTACAATGTTTGGGCGTGAAATACCTCGTGGAGATGATAAGAAGCTATTAGAAGAAGCCTTGAATGTTGCAGCACAAGCTGATGTCATCGTTGCTGCATTAGGAGAATCTTCTGAAATGAGTGGTGAATGTAGTAGTCGTACAGAGTTGGAAATGCCTGATGCGCAGAGAGATTTATTGGATGCTTTGTTGAAAACAGGTAAGCCTGTTGTATTAGTTCATTTTTCAGGACGTCCTACAGTAATGACATGGGAACAACAACATGTTCCGTCAATCTTGAATGTCTGGTTTGGAGGAAGTGAATCGGCTGATGCTATATGTGATGTCTTGTTTGGTGACGTTTGTCCAAGTGGAAAGCTTACAGCAACCTTCCCGCAGAATGTCGGACAATTGCCAATGAACTACAATCATAAAAATACAGGTCGTCCTCTTGCAGAAGGAAGATGGTTTGAGAAGTTCCGTAGCAATTATATTGATGTCTCGAATGATCCTTTATATCCTTTTGGATATGGATTGAGCTATACAACATTTGCTTATTCAGATATGCAGTTGAGTGCGGATTCTATGAATAAACAAAATGGTGAGCTGACAGCTTCTATTACAGTTACGAATACAGGAAATTACGATGCAGACGAAATTGTTCAGTTGTATATTCGTGATATTGTTGGCAGCATTACCCGTCCTGTAAAAGAGTTGAAAGGTTTTCAGCGTATACATTTGAAGAAAGGAGAAAGTAAGAAAGTTTCCTTTAAGATTACTCCTGAACTTCTTAAATTTTATGATTACGACCTGAATTATGTCTGTGAGCCGGGAGATTTTAATGTAATGATAGGCTCAAATAGTCAGGATGTGTCTGTCTTGAAATTTACTGTTACAGAATAAAGAGAAATAAAAAATCTCTAAAAGAACAGATTATAAATTATATAAAAAGTCATAGCAAGATTTATTTCTGAGATCATGCTATGGCTTTTTCTTTTTTTATCCTCTCCCTATTCTGAAAAGTATTATGCTATGCCGTATGAGATGCTGAATAACATGATTGACATATATAAATACATTTATGTCATGGATGTATACAATAGGGAGGCCTTTAGCAATTTACATATTTCTTGTGTGTTACATGATTGTCAGTTTTGGATATAAAAAAAACGTATTGTTAAATTATCTTTGCTGCAACTTAAATGAGTGAAAGACGTTTAATTAGATTATTAAAGATATGAAAAACCAAATCTTAATCCTGTTTATAGGGTGTTTATTCATATTTAGTGGGTGTCACAAAGTAAAACATGAATCTGATTTTGCAAGCTATGCCATGACGTTAATGGATAGTACTTTGATGTATTATAAAGTACCTGGTCAGGTCCTGTTTTATGAAACATATCCTAAACGTGATGCAGATCTGGTTACCTATTTAGCAGGAGCTGACACCATACGTAAGAATAGAGTTGCTTATTTATGGCCGACTTCAGGTATGTTTTCAGCTTTGAATGCTTTGCAGAAAACTACAGGCGATAAGAAATATGAGAACATGATTGAATCTGTAATCTTACCAGGTCTGGAATGTTACTTTGATTCATTGCGTGTGCCGGGTTGTTATCAATCTTATCTTACAGAAAGTGGAAAGTCGGATCGTTTTTATGATGATAATCTTTGGTTAGGATTAGACTTCTTGGATCTGTATGAACAAACAGGAAATGATGCTTATTTAGCTTCAGCACGCAATATTTGGAATTTTATAGAAAGTGGTTGCGATTCAATTCTAGGAGGTGGAGTTTACTGGTGTGAGCAAAAAAAAGAATCTAAGAATACATGTTCGAATGCTCCGGCAGCAGTGCTGGCTTTACGGTTGTATTCATTGACTAAAGAGAAACACTTTTTTAGAATGGGGCAGGATCTATATTATTGGACGAAGAAGAATTTACAAGACCCTGCTGATTATCTTTATTTTGATAATATTACTTTGGATGGTAGTGTAAATAGAACCAAGTTTCAATATAATGCAGGACAGATGTTGCAAGCTTCAGTGCTATTGTATAATCTGACAAAAGAGGATTTATATTTAGAAGAAGCGCAACGTTTGGCATCGGCATGTGGTCAATATTTTTTTGAAGACTTTGTAGCTGAAGATGGCGAATCATTTAAGGCAATAAAAAATGGAAATGTTTGGTTTGTTGCTATTATGCTGAGGGGATTTGAGGAGCTGTATAAAGTAGATCGTAATCCTGTTTATTTGAATAGTTTTAAGAAAACATTGCAATATATGTGGGAACATAACCCCAATCAGAATATGCTGTTTGACGATGATTGCTTTGTAGAAAAAAGAAATGAAAGTAAAGATACGAAGTGGTTACTTACTCAAGCAGCGATGATAGAAATGTATGCAAGATTAGCAAAAATAAAGTAAAATATAATAGTTATGAAAAACTCAGTTAGTTTAAAAAGTGTATTGTTGTGTACACTTATTGGAGCCAGCTTTATGTCAGAAAACGGTTATGCTTCTTCGTTAGTAGAGCCATTTCCTGTTGCAGTTCGTGAGAGTACACAAGGTTATGTGTCACAACGTCCGGAAGTTTCAAAACGTTTATTTCATTCGAAAGCTGTTGAGGCTAAGATACAAGAGGTAAAGAAGCTATTGACTAATCCTTATTTAAGATGGATGTTCGAAAATTGTTTCCCGAATACCCTTGATACTACCGTGCATTATCGTACTCAGGATGGTGATGATGATACATTTGTGTATACGGGTGATATTCATGCCATGTGGTTACGTGATTCTGGCGCACAAGTATGGCCATATGTAGATCTGGCTAATGAAGATCCGGCTTTGAAAAAAATGCTTAGAGGAGTGATTCTTCGTCAGTGGAAATGTATCAATATTGATCCTTATGCAAATGGGTTTAATGATGGTCCGGTTGGTGGAGAATGGATGAGTGATAAAACAGATATGAAACCAGAACTTCATGAGCGTAAGTGGGAGATTGATTCTTTGTGTTATCCTTTACGTTTGGCTTATCACTATTGGAAAATTACAGGTGATGCATCTGTCTTTGGAGATTTATGGCTTGAAGCTATTCAAAATATATTGACTACTTTTAAGGATCAGCAACGTAAAGACGGACGTGGCTCATATTCTTTCCAAAGAAAAACAGAACGTGCTTTGGATACGATGACGAATGAGGGATGGGGAAATCCGGTGAAGCCTGTAGGTTTGATAGCTTCTTCTTTCCGTCCGTCTGATGATGCTTCTACTTTCCAGTTTCTGATTCCTTCTAATTTCTTTGCTGTTACTTCTTTGAGAAAAGCGGCAGAAATTTTAAAGCAGGTTAATAAAAAACCAGAGTTAGCTAAGCAGTGTACTGATTTGGCTGATGAAGTTGAGAAAGCTTTACGGAAGTATGCGATTTACAACCATCCTAAATATGGTAAGATCTACGCTTATGAAGTAGATGGATTTGGAAATTATCTGTTAATGGATGATGCAAATGTTCCTAGTTTGCTGGCAATGCCTTATTTGGGAGATGTTGATGTAAACGACCCTATTTATCAGAATACACGTCGTTTTGTCTGGAGTGAAGATAATCCTTATTTCTTTAAAGGAAAAGTAGGCGAAGGAATAGGTGGACCTCATATTGGTTATGATATGGTATGGCCTATGAGTATTATGATGAAAGCTTTTACCAGTCAGGATGATAAAGAAATTCAGTCTTGTATAAAAATGCTGATGACTACGGATGCGGGAACTGGTTTTATGCATGAATCTTTCCATAAGGATAATGCAGAGAAGTTTACTCGTCCTTGGTTCGCATGGCAGAATACATTATTTGGTGAGCTGATACTGAAATTGATTGCAGATGGCAAACTGGAACTGCTGAATGGAATAAAGTAATAAGATGATAATTTGTATTCTATCTTATTTTTCGAAGCTTTATATAGAAGATGTATAACTTTAAATCAATAAAAATGAATACTAATTTAAAAATGTTAGCTGCTCTGGCGGCCATTACATTAACCTCACCTGTTGCTACTCTTTATGCAACTGTAGGCGGTCAGGAAGTATCACAAGCTGTGATGACAATCCGGGGAAATGTAAAGGATGTAAATGGAGAGCCGTTGATAGGAGTCAGCATTTCAGTGAAAGGTAGGTCGGGACAGGGAACTGTTACCGATATAGATGGTAACTTCACCCTTCAGTGTGAAAAGGGAAATGTGTTGTCTTTTTCTTATATCGGATATAAGACAACAGAAGTGAAGGTCGGAAATAAGTCTGATCTGATGATTACATTGCAGGAAGATACGGAACAACTGGAAGAAGTTATCGTTGTAGGATATGGTACTACTACGCGTAAAAGTGCAGTAGGTTCTGTCAGTCAGGTAAAATCTGAAGCAATCACTAAGCGTCCTGTAGCTAATGTTACACAAGCCTTACAGGGTGCAGCACCGGGAGTAATTGTCCAACAGACAAGCTATAACCCTAACGATAATAAAACTAACTTTAATATTCGAGGTATCAGTACGCTGAATGATAATAGTCCGTTGATTGTAATTGATGGAATTGTGTCTGATGGAGGAAGTTTCAATAAGTTGAACCCGAATGATATTGAGAATATATCTGTATTGAAGGATGCTGGTACAGCCGCTATTTACGGATCACGTTCGGCAAATGGTGTAATCGTGGTAACTACTAAATCTGGTAAAAAGAATGAAAAACCAACAGTACGTTTAAATGGTTCTGTGGGTTGGCAAAATCCTGATATTTTATTCTCTCCGGTAGCTGGGTATCAGAATGCAACCTTAACAAACTTGGCTAATACAAATGTTGGAAATGATCCGAAATTTACTCCAGAGCAGATTCGTGATTTAGCTGCACATCAGAGTGAAGAAAGTTGGTTCTACGATCAGATTATGCGTACAGCTTTACAGCAGAATTATAATCTGAGTGTTTCAGGTGGATCTGCTAATACGACCTATATGGTTTCTATGGGATATTTTGATCAGGAAAGTAATTATGTAGGTAATAAGAATTTCGGAGTGGAACGTTATAACTTCCGTACAAATATAAATACAGAGGTTGGGCGTTTCAAATTGAATGCAATTCTGGCATATACGCGTAATAATAGTATTAGTACTACTGGTAGTAGTCTGGAAATTGACGCAGAACGTGTTCCGACTTACTATTATTATAAAATGAAATCGGCAGACGGACGCTATTTATTGAATGATATTTTATCTGAGTTTAACCCTTTAGGAGCGTTGGAAGCAGGCGGATTCAATAAATATCGTAATAATTACTTAAATGCGAATGTTTCTGCTGAGATGAAGATTATTGATGGGCTTTCTTTAAAAGGAGTTTTGGGAGCAGATGTAATCAATGATACTCGTTTTACCAGAAATAATGCTGTAGAATATTATGCAAGTGAAGACGCTACTACTCCAAGACCTGTTAATTTAGCGAATAATAAAACCAGTAACTGGAATAGTGATGCGTATCTGATAAATACTCAGCTTTTATTGAACTACAATAAAACTTTTGGTAAACATACTGTAAATGGACTGTTTGGTGTTACAAATGAATCGTATACCTATACTGCCAATGAAATTGAAAAGAAATATGTTGATCCAGATTTAGGAATCGGTACAGATACTACTACGGGAGAAGCTGGTAATATAACAGGAAAGACTTCTGTAGACGATACTAATCGTACTAGTCTTACTTCCTTGTTGGGTCGTGTCGGATATTCTTATGCTGATAAGTACTATGGAGAGTTCAGTTTCCGTTATGATGGATCTTCGAAATTCCATAAAGATTACAGATGGGGATTCTTCCCTTCAGTATCTTTGGGATGGCGTTTATCAGAAGAAAACTTTATGAGTTTCTATAAAGAGAAGGTAGGCGATTTGAAGTTACGTACTTCATTTGGTATACTGGGAAGTCAAGCTATCGGTACTTACGACCGTTTTACAACTTATACAGTATATGATAATAATTATGCTTATGGTAATTCGGTTGTTTCAGGAACTGGCTTTGCTTTAGGATTGAATGATTTGACTTGGGAAAAAACAAAAACATTTAATATAGGTGTAGATGCTTCTTTTTTCAATAATCAATTGAATCTTACATTTGATTATTTTTACAAACGTACAACTGATATTTTGATGAAGCCTATAGTTCCTACTGTTTTTGGAACAGATATGCCAATGGATAATATCGGTGAAATGCAAAATCAAGGATGGGAAATAGGTATTAACTACAATGTACGTACAGGTCAGGTTCAGCACGGCTTTAGCCTTAACTTGAGTGACTCTTATAATAAGGTTTTAAAATTCCCTGGTCATGAGCAAATTACAAAGGTTGATGAACTGGAACGTATCATTCGTGAAGGTGTACCTTTGAACTCTTATTATGGTTATAAGACTGACGGATATTTCCAGAGCTATGAGGAGATCGAAGCTTCTGCTATTCCTGTTGGAGGTAAAGTGCAACCTGGTGATGTGAAATTTGTTGATAGAAATAACGATGGAGTTATTGATTCAAAAGACCGTTTTATCTTAGGAAACGCATTCCCTCGATATACATTTGGATTTACTTATAATCTTTCTTGGAAAGGACTTGATTTCAGTATGTTCTGGCAGGGAGTCGGAAAACGTGATATGATGTTGCGTGGTGAATTGATTGAACCATTTCATGAAAATTATTCATATAATATATTCAAACATCAGCTTGACTTTTGGACTCCAACAAATACGGATGCAACCTGGCCTCGTCTAGCAGCTCCAGGTTCTGACTCGAATAAAAATAATTATAAAACTGGTTCTGATATGCAGATTCTTGATGGTAAATATATGCGTTTGAAGAATCTGGTGATAGGATATACACTTCCTAAATCTTGGTCGAAGAAAGTGGGAATGGAAAAACTTAGAGTATACGTGAGCGGAGAAAACTTATTGACTTTCAGTAATAATAGTTTTATTGATCCTGAATCAACTGAGTTTGACTCTAAGATGTCTGCAGGTGGAGCTAATAGTGGACGTTCTTATCCGACATTGCGTTATTATGGTTTTGGTATTGATGTGGAATTTTAATAATGTGACTTTATGAAATTAAAAACATATATGTTGTATGTTGTAAGTGCAATGATGTTATTGGCTGCTTGCAATGACATGGAAAATGTACCTACAAATAAATTTACTGATAATAGTTATTGGACATCGGAGGCAAAGGCACAGAATGTGGTGAACATGGCCTATAGCCAGATGTATGATGCAGGGAAAATGTGGTCGGATGAAAGTTTGAGCGATAATGTAATTGACGGCCGTACTGTAACTGATCAACGTGCTATCCGTAAAGGGCAGGCAACACCTTCTATAGGTGTTTTTGATAGTGAGTGGAAAAATTTGTATGGTGGAATTAAAACTTGCCATGTATTTTTGGAAAAGGTAGATTTGGTTCCTAATATGAATCCTGCTGCAAAGGCTCGTATGATAGCTGAGATTCGTTTTATCCGTGCTGCTATTTATTTCCGTCTTGTAAATTTCTATGGTGATGTACCATTCTTTACAAAAGACATAACACTGGATGAAGCAAATTCAATAAGTCGTACATCTGCTGCTACTGTTCTTCAGTTTATTCATGATGAATTGGAAGATATTAAAGATGATCTGCCAATTAATACTGCTTTATCGGCAGACGAACAGGGTAAAATTACGAAAGGTGCAGTAAGCATGTTGCAGGCACGTGTATACTTGATGGAAGGAAACTGGGATAAAGTAATTACCTATACAGATAATCTTATCAACAATCAAGGTGAATATGGTACCTATGACTTGTACCCTTCTTACAGAGGATTGTTTGAGGAAGAAAATGAGTATAATCAGGAAGTAATAATGGACCGTTCATATGTAAAGAAACTCTTGACTTGGGGAGATATGGTAGATATGGCTCCATTGAGTGTTGGAGGTAGAGCTATAAATCGTGTTCCTCAACAGTCGTTGGTTGATAGTTATATCATGCTGAATGGAAAGAGAATCGATGAACAGGGAAGTAATTACAATAAAGATTATCCATATGCCAATAGAGATCCTCGTATGACTGCTACTATTATATATGATGGATATGATTGGAGCGGTAATGTAAATGATGGAAGCCAGGGTACTGTTATACATATTGATCCCAATACTTCGACAACTGTTGATAAATACGTTTATGGTAGTAATAATACCGCTACAGGTTACTATGTACGTAAATATTATAGTCCACAAGATGCCGGTGATTTGAATTCTGGCTTGAATATCATTACAATGCGTTATGCCGATGTGCTGTTAATGTATGCTGAAGCTAAATTCGAAAAAGGTGAATTTACTGAAGACATTTGGAATATGACTATCAAACGTATCAGAGAAAGAGCTGGATTTACTGATTCAGGTGCATTGGAATATCCTTCTCTGTCTTCAGATGATATGCGAAAACTGATTCGTAACGAACGCCGTTGTGAACTGGCTATGGAAGGATTAAGATGGTTTGATATTAAGCGCTGGAAGGCAGGTTCAGAATATTTGACAGGTAATGTTGAAGGTGCTACTTTTGATGGAGTTGGTACAATTCGTGTAGACTCTTATAACTTTAATGAACAAAGAGATTATTTATGGGCTGTGCCTCAAAGCCAGATTGACTTGAATCATAATTTGGCTCCTAATAATCCTGGATATGCAAACTGATTAACTTTAAATATTTAAATACTTATAATGATGAAACTAAGATTTTTTTATGTATTTGCAATGTGCATGACTGTATTGTTTTCTACATCATGTACTAAAGATATGGAATATAAGGATGTACAAGTTAGTCCTGTAACTCAGTTGTATGAACCGACAGATGGTCAGAGTGTAACACTGGTTGCTTCGTCTACAGCTTCACTTTTCTTTGAATGGGCTGCAGCAAAAGCTGAAGATAGTGGCTCGCCTTTGTATGAGGTTGTTTTTGATAAAGAAGATGGTAATTTTACAAATCCGATTTATCGTGTTGTTGCTGATAATAACGGGGTTCGTAATTATGCAACAATAACTCATAAAGTGTTGGATAAGATTGGTAAAGCAGCTGGTATTAATGGTGGAGAAACCGGAACTGTAAAATGGACAGTTGTTGCTTCCAGAGGTTTAAATTCAGCGATGGCTACTGAAGCAAGAACTTTGACCATTACTTGTTTGAAAGGATTTACTGAATTACCTAATCAGGTTTATTTGACAGGTGAAGCTACTGAAGGAGGAACAGATATTGCACAAGCAGTTCCTTGTTCGATGCCTAATGAATTAGGTGTGTTTGAAGTGTTCACTAAATTGGAGGAGGGTAAATCTTATCGACTGGTTGATAATAACTCTGCTGATGCCAAGTCTTATTATATCAATGAAAGTGGTGTTATCATTGAAGGTCAGGGTGAAACTACTGTAAATAAAGGTGGTGTTTACCGTATTGTATTAGACTTTACAACGGCTTCTGTCAAGATGACTGAAATCCAGAGTATGGGATTCTTCTTCTGTCCTAGCAATGAGGTTACTTTTGAACTTCCTTATAAAGGTAATGGTGTATTTGAAGGAGAAGATCTGATTGAATTTAAACAGGAAAGCTGGGGTAGAGACCAACGTTATAAGTTCTTGATGACATATGCTGATGGTACAACACAAATGTGGGGAACTAAGAATACAACAGATAGTGCTCCAGGAGAAGCTGCAGCTGATGATCCTTATTTCTATATTGCTGAAACTCCTAATAACCAATGGGATCAGAAATGGAAACTGAATAATGAATTCGATGGAGCTGCTGATGGAGCTAATCCAGGAGCTGTTACTCGTATTTCTGTTATTTTCTCTGGAGATAATTATACACATCATGTAGAACTTGTTAAGTGATAGAACTATGAAATATAAGTTATTATTCTTTTTTATTACAGGAATGCTTTTAGCTTCCTGTAGTAAGATTGAAGATGAATATGTATATGATACTGGTTATGCTATAGACTGGAGTGCGGCAGCAGATAGTGCCAGCTCTACTTTGCCGGAACGTTTTTGGAATGAAGAAGGGTATTTTAATTATGAAAACGATGGAAATGGCACTGGTTTCCAGTATTGGCCACAGGCACAGGCAATGGATGTAATTATCGATGCTTACTTGCGTAGTGGAAATACTAAATACTCCGATCTTTTTACTCCATGGTATGAAGGTATTAAAGTAAAGAATGGCAATTCATATTGGAATAATTTTTATGATGATATGGAATGGATAGCTCTTACGATGGTACGTTTGTATGAAACCACTCAAGATGAAAAGTACCTGAATACGGCTAAAGAGTTATGGGGATATATTGAAGGTGGTTGGAATGAAGAGTATGGCGGTGGCGGTATCGCATGGAAATCTGATCAGCGTTGGAGTAAAAATGCTTGTTCAAATGGCCCTGCTGCTTTATTAGCAATGCGTCTTTATTCAGTAACTCAAGATGAAGTATATAAAAATTGGGGAATCAAGATTTATGCATGGTTGCGTGAGAATCTGTTTAACAAGGCTACTGGAGCTGTTTATGATAATTTAAATGGCGAAACAGGTGAAATTGGTAGTTTCTCATTGAGTTACAATCAGGGTACTTTCTTGGGTGCAGCACACGAATTATATAAGGTTACAGGTGAAGCAAATTATTTAAAGGATGCACGTAAAGCTGCTTACTTCTGTATTAGTGATGCTGGTATGATTGATAGTGGTAATAATGTGCTACGTGATGAAGGTTCTGGTGATGGTGGCTTTTTCAAAGGTATTTTTATGCGTTATTTCGTCAAATTAATCATGGAGCCGGATTTAGATGAGCTTTATCGTAAAAAATTTGAGACATTCTTTAATAATAATGCAGAAGTTTTATGGCGTAAGGGTGTAAATAAGTTAGATATTTTATTTAGTACTAACTGGACTACACCTGCTTCTGGTAGCACTCAGCTTGGTGCACAGACTAGTGGATGTGCACTTATAGAAGCGAGAGCCTTGTGGGGTAAATAACTAGGAACACTTGGTCTTAAAATGTAAAAATACAGAAGTCTTAAGATCTGATTGAAAATCTTTTTTGAAACTTTTTTCTGTTTCTATGGATTATTATCATGAAATAGAAAAAAGTTTCGAAAAGGATTTGAGAAACAATTAAAATCAATAATTGAAAAACACTTTATTTCATCGTGTAAATTTTTTAGTTTACCTCTAACATAAGTAATAATCTGAGATTTTGCTAAAGCTCTGATTGTAATAAATATAACGGCTATAAAGTTGAAAGATTGTTCCATTCAAAATCTTATATTTATTAGTCTTAGACATTTTAAGAACATTGATTTGGGCGATGTATCTTTCTCTTTTTGTAAACGTTATATCATACTTTTTAAAATCAGACAAAGGATATTTGTTTCTTGAATTTTTTTGTTGATTGGGGATTCGGGTATATAAGTAAACGGCGAAAAGGTTGGGATAATGTTTTTACTGGGAAATGATAGGTAAAATCAGGATAGAGATTATGTTAATATAAATTGAGATAGTAATGTCATTGGGTTATATCTCAATATCTTATAAACCAATGAAAACAAGGAAGTATATCTAATTAATGAAGCGTTTAGGAGTAGTGTACAGAAATTTTGTTTATTGATAACTTTATTTGGATGATAAGAATGCTATGAGAAAAGGAATGTTATTGTTCGGATTTTTGGAAATATTTTGCTGTTGTTCTAATGTACAGGGAAGATCTCTTGATGTCCAATCTCCTGATGGAAAACTTAAGGTTGTAATCGATTTGAAAGAGAAAATATATTATTCTGTGATTTCTCAAAATGATACAATTCTTAAAGATTGTACATTGTCTATGACTTTATCAGATGATGTTTTAGGGGCAAAACCAAGTCTTCAAAATATAAAGAGGGGAAAGATTGATAAAGAAGTACTGCGTCCTATCCCATTAAAAAATGCATTAGTCCGGAATCATTGTAATACTCTTCGTATGAATATGAAGGGCAATTATTCTGTTGAGTTTAGAGCTTATGATAATGGAATTGCTTATCGTTTTGTAACTAATAGAAAAAATGAGCTTGAGGTATTAGACGAAGAATTTACTATCCATTTCCCGACTAATTATTGGGCTCATTTGTCTAAGACTTCAGGATTTAAGACTTCATATGAAAATCCATATTCTCATTTGAATACAATGGATTATAAGTCGTCGGATGAAATGAGTTATTTCCCGGTTTTATTAGAGAGTCCGCAGGGATATAATATATTGATTTCGGAGGCTGATTTAGATGATTATCCTTGTATGTTTGTGAAGGGGACAGATAAGAATGGATTGACTGCTGTTTTTCCGAAATGCCCTTTGGAGTTTGGAGATGATGGAGATCGTAGCGTAAAGATTCTTAAAGAAGCTAATTACATCGCTAAGACAGAAGGAAAGCGAACTTTTCCGTGGCGTTTCTTTATGATTTCTTCCGATGATAAAGATATTTTGAGTAATGAAATGGTTTATAACTTGTCTTCTCCTTGTGAATTGGAAGATTATAGTTGGGTAAAACCAGGACAAGTAAGTTGGGAATGGTGGAATGGAGCTACTCCTTATGGTCCTGATGTAAATTTTGTATCCGGTTTTAATATGGATACCTATAAATACTTTATTGATTTCGCAGCTAAGTATCACATCCCTTATATATTGATGGATGAAGGATGGGCTTTGAGTACACGTGATCCTTATACTCCTAATCCTCAAGTTAATGTACATGAAATAATCCGTTATGGAAAAGAAAAAGGAGTTGGAGTCTTGTTGTGGCTTACTTGGCTTACTGTTGAGAACCATTTTGATGTGTTTAAAACTTTTTCTGATTGGGGAGTAGCAGGTATTAAGATTGATTTTATGGATCGTAGTGATCAGTGGATGGTCAATTATTATGAACGGGTGGCAAAAGAAGCCGCAAAATATCATTTGTTGATTGATTTCCATGGTTCATTCAAACCAGCAGGATTGGAGTATCGTTATCCTAATATTTTGTCTTATGAAGGTGTTCGCGGAATGGAACAAATGGGAGGATGTTATCCTGATAATAGTTTGTACTTACCTTTCATGCGAAATGCTGTAGGTCCAATGGATTATACACCTGGAGCCATGATCAGTATGCAACCTGAAGTCTATAGAGCAGATCGCCCGAATGCAGCTAGTATCGGAACTCGTGCTTATCAACTTGCTCTTTATGTTGTATTCGAAAGTGGGGTTCAAATGCTGGCTGATAATCCAACTCTATACTATCGCAATCCTGATTGTACAGATTTTATAACAAAAGTACCTGTTACATGGGATGAAACGAAAATATTAGATGCTAAGATTGGTGAATATGTAGTACTAGCCAGACGAAAGGGTGATAAATGGTTTATTGGTGCAATCTGTAACGGAAAGGAAGCTTCACGTAGATTTACTTTATCTTTTGACTTTTTGGATAAAGATAGAACTTACCGTATGACTTCATTTGAGGATGGTATTAATGCTGATAGACAAGCAATGGATTATCGCAGAAAAGAACAGCAGGTTAATTCTTCTGATAAATTAAATATTAAATTGGTACGTAATGGGGGATGGGCAGCTGTTGTAGAGTAAATTTTATATAATAAAGTGCTATGAAAACAAAACTGTTGGTAAAATATTTAGGTATAGGAATTGTTTCCTTTAGTTTAACGTGTACGCATATAAATGCACAGGATCGAGATTTTGGTGGCTTAAATCGTTATGCTCAAGAGAATAAAGATATAACTATTTCTCACAAAACTGTAAAAGTTGTTTTTATGGGGAATTCTATAACAGAGGGTTGGGTGAATACCCACCCTGCTTTCTTTACAGATAATGGATATGTGGGACGTGGTATTAGTGGGCAGACCTCATATCAGTTCTTGTTACGTTTTCGTGAAGATGTTATAAAGCTATCTCCGTCATTGGTCGTTATTAATGCGGGTACTAATGATGTTGCAGAGAACACATGTGCTTATAATGAAGAGCATACTTTTGGAAATATAATATCTATGGTAGAACTGGCTGAGGCACATAAAATAAAGGTTATACTAACTTCGACGTTGCCGGCTGCTGCTTTTGGCTGGAATCCAGCGATTAAAGATGCGCAAAAGAAAATAGCTTCTCTTAATGCACGAATCAAAAAATATGCCTATCAACATAAGATACCTTATGTAGATTATTACGGAAAAATGGTTTATGGAGAAAATGGGGCTCTTAATCCTAAATATACAAAAGATGGTGTTCACCCTACTGCCGAAGGATATATAGTTATGGAAACATTAATAAAAGAAGCCATTGATAAAGTTTTATAGTTAATGGTGAATGTGCTTTTCTTTTGAAAACTGTCGTGTTGATAAAGTACGGCAGAAGGAGTTTTCAGTAGGATTGATAATATAATTGAATGTATTCACTTACATTTCATCGGCATTAGGTGGTATATGGATAGTAATAGAATATTTAGATGTACAATCTTCAATAGGTATGAAAAAATAGAAAATAAAATGAAAAATGAACTTTTAATATCAATCATATCTCTCATACTTTTTACAAGCTGTGAGAGTCAGAATAAACTGACAGAGTATGTTAATCCTTTACTGGGAAGCGCTACATTATGGGAAAAGGAGGATTTGGGCTATGTACGTAAGAAAGCAACGAGAACTTGGGGAGCAGAAACATTTCCTGGAGCAACGCTACCTAATGCAATGGTGCAGTTGAGTCCTGTAACTCAATATAGAAGTGGTGCTGGTTATCAGTATGAAGATAGTGTTATTTATGGATTTTCTCATACCAATAAAGGGCATTGGAACTTATTGCACGTTCCAATGATGCCTGTTGTTGGAGAAATTAGTCCAAGTGATTACTGTTCACATTTTAGCCATCAGAAAGAGACTGCACGTCCCGGGTATTATCAGGTTTATTTGGATAGATACAATGTAAATGTTGAACTTACAAGTACGTTGCGTTGTGCTTATCATAAGTATACTTTTCGTAAAGAAGATGCAAAGTCTGTATTAGTGGATATTCGTCGTTCAAATAACACTGTTACAGAATGGCATATCGAAAAATCAGGGGATAAGGTTTTTACAGGATATCAGGCTGGAGAAGGTAAAATCTTTTTTTATGCGACGACCAATTATGTAATCAATGACGTCGTAATGAAGAAAGACGGGCATCATGAAGTCGCTTTGGTTAATTTTGTCAATAGCAAAGATAGCAAACCATTGGAAATGAAAATCGGATTTTCATTTGTTAGTGTTGAGAATGCAAAAATGAATCTTGAGCATGAAATGCTTCATAAAGACTTCGCGCAAGTTGCTTGTGAAGCAGATGACGTTTGGGAAAAGCTTTTGTCTAAAATACAAGTGTCAGGGGGAACGGAACGTGAAAAAAGCTTATTTTATTCTTGCTTGTATCATGCTTTTAAATGGCCGGCTTTACGAAGTGATGTAAATTTTGAATATACTGATATTAAAGGGAATGTGGTAAATAATGGATTTCATTATTATACCAATCCATCATTTTGGGATGACTATCGTAATAAGTTGACTTTGTTGGGAATGTTATCACCTGAGGTGACAATTGATGTCATTAAGTCAATTATCGATAAAGGAGAAAAGAGTAACGGATATATGCCAACATTTTTTCATGGAGATCATGCCTCTACTTTTATTGCGGGAAGCTGGTTACGTGGATTACGTGACTTTGATTTACAAAGGGCATATAACCTGATTTTGAAAAATGCTACGGTTCCAGGTAAAGGAGGACGACCTTATTTGGATGAATATATAAAACGTGGATGGATTGCAGAAAAAGATACGGTAAATGTTCCTACGCAAGATGAATATAAAGGTGCTGTAACAAAGACTGTAGAGTATGCTTATGATGATTATGCTGTAGCTTTGGTCGCTAAAGAATTAGGTGATAAGGAGAATTATGATGTGTTGATGAAACGTGCTAATAATTATAAGACTCTTTTCGACCCGGGTACAGGTTTCTGGCGTGGTAAAATTGAAGATGGAAGTTGGATTGCAGATTTTGATCCATATTATCCTTATTATCAGTACATGTACCGTGAAGCGAATGCCTGGAATGCGCTTTTCTTTGCTCCTCATGATCCTGAAGGAATGATTAAGCTCTATCCTAATAATAAGGCAGTTGAGAATAAATTGGATTCTCTTTTTACAGAGCCTTGGCATGGGTATGAAGTTGATAATATGACAGGATTTATTGGAAACTATTGTCATGGAAATCAGCCAGGACATAGTATTCCTTACACTTATTATTTTATCGGGAAGCAGGAAAAATCACAAGCGGTACTTGATTCTCTGATGGGGCACTATTATGATATGGGTAAGGATAAATTAGCATATGCTGGTATGGATGATGCTGGTGAAATGTCGTCATGGTATGTATTTAATGCCATTGGGCTTTATACATACTCTCCTGCAGATCCGGAATATATTGTTACAGTTCCATTATTTGATAAGGTTACGTTTTATTTAAAGGATAAACCTTTTACTATTGTGAAGCAAGGGCATGGAAGTAAAATCCGTCAGATAACTTATGATAATGAGGTCGTTGATGGATATTTTGTATCTCACGGACAGTTGCAAAAGGGAAAGAAACTTGTCATTACAGTTGATTAAAATTTATAAGGAAGCTAGTTATGAAAAAAACTTTAACGATTCTGTTTATGTTATGTTGTGTCTTTGGAGTATTTGCTCAGAAAGATATAACTTATTGGAATAAAATGGCTAATGGTACTTCAGAAGCACTTATCAAACATTTTTGGGGAGCTAGTTTTGAGGGCTACGAAAAACGCTATTATTTTAATTATGGTAGCGATCTTTCTGATATGTCAACAAATAACTATTGGCCACAGGCACATGCAATGGATGTTCTGGTGGACGCGTATATGCGTACTGGTAAATCGTATTATAAAGAACTTTTTCCTTTGTGGTGGGAAGGTATGCCCAAATATAATTTTGCCGGAAAAATGAATCCCAAAGATCCTTGGTGGAATGTTTTTGTTGATGATATGGAATGGATCGTATTAGCACAAATAAGAATGTTTGAAAGTACAGGGGAGAAAAAATATATAGAGAAAGCGAGACAAGTATATGATGATTGGATTTGGCCTACATGGGGACCGGAAGATGAAGCTCCCTGGTTTGGTGGAATTACTTGGAAGACGGATGTCGCAAAATCAAAGAATGCTTGCTCTAATGGACCGGCTGCATTAATTGCTGCTCGTCTTTACTCTTTTTACGATCAGGCTCAATTTAGCGATGGCAAGATTAAAAATGCCTACTTAAATGAAGCTATCAAAATTTATATTTGGGAGAAAAACTACTTATTTGATCGTAAAACAGGAGCTGTTTATGATAATATTAATGGAAAGGGTGAAATTCAGAGAAACTGGATATTTACTTATAACATTGGAACCTTTTTAGGAGCTGCCCATGAGCTTTATAAAATAACAGGTGATAAGCAGTATTTAGATGACGCAGTAAAGGCTGCCAATTTTGTTGTAGAACAATTATCACAAAATGAAGGTTTGTTGCCTGATGCTGTAAGTGGCGATGGAGGATTGTTTCATGGAATCTTTTTCCGTTATTTTGTTAAACTGATCAATGATCACTCTGTAGATTATTCAGATAGAAAGAAGTTTCATGAGTATATCACTCGCTGTGCCACTGTAATGGCTACTCAAGGAATTAATCCCAACACCATGTTATATGGAGGACGTTGGAGAAAGGCTCCTGCAGATAATGAAAAAGTAGGGCTAACTCCTCATTTAACAGGATGTATGTTGATGGAAGCGATGTGTGTTCTACAACCTTTATGATTATCTTTAAAGTGGAATGTTTAGGCAGTATAGTTCATATTGCCTAAATGTTTGTTATACGAATACCTATAATTAGATGAAATCATGATATTTAATTTATCATTTAAATGAGTATTCATAATATAATGATGTAAGCAATAGTAATATGGTAAATTTAAAGATAGTTGGAGTTTTAGGAATGTTATGTTTTACGGGATGGTTATCTGCCCATAACGTGAAAATGGAAAAGGAAGTAATAGTCGGTGATGGTATTGCTAAATTTGTTCCAAAAGGTTTCAATCTGAGTCAAATGCCTTCTTTTGCCTTGAAAGCAGAGCCTCAGGAAAAAGGTATGTTACCTTCAAATTGGCAGCTTTATCCTATAGTGGAAAAGAAAAAAGGACATGCTAGTGCCTATTTGGACGTACCTCAAGGTACTAGTCTTTATGGTGGCGGTGAGGTTACAGGGCCGTTGTTGCGAAACGGACAAAGTATCAAATTGTGGAATACAGATTCAGGTGCATATAGTGTTGATAATGGAAAACGCTTGTATCAGTCACATCCTTGGGTAATGGGAGTTCGTCCGGATGGAACTTCTTTTGGAATTTTATTTGATACACCTTATAAAGCGAAACTGACAACTACCGATGAACGTATTAATTTCGAAACAGAAGGTGAACTATTTCGTATATTTGTAATAGACAGAGAGTCTCCGCAGGCGGTTATAAAAGGCTTGGCCGAACTTATCGGTACTATGCCTATGGTTCCACGGTGGGCTTTAGGATATCAGCAGTGCCGATTCTCTTATACACCAGCCAGTCGTGTAATTGAGGTTGCAGATACTTTCCGTATTAAGCGTATTCCTTGTGATGTGATGTGGATGGATATTGATTATATGGATGGTTATCGTATTTTTACATTTAATCCTCAGACGTTTCCCGATCCAGCGGCTTTGAATCGAGACCTTCATATACGTGGATTTCATTCAGCATGGATGATAGATCCGGGGGCTAAAGTTGATTCAACTTACTTTGTCTATAAGTCAGGAACAGCAAATGATGTATGGGTTAAGACAGCGCAAGGAAAAGAATTCAATGGAGATGCCTGGCCCGGTGCATGTGCTTTCCCTGATTTCACTCAACCTAAAACAGTGCGTTGGTGGGCTGATTTATATAAGGACTTTTTGGATAAGGGAGTTGATGGAGTTTGGAATGATGTGAATGAACCTCAGATAAGTAATACTCCTACAGGAACTATGCCTGAAGATAACAAACATTTAGGAGGTGACAAGATTCCGGCTGGACCTCATTTGAAATATCATAATGTGTACGGTTATCTTATGGTTAAGGCATCTCGGGAGGGGATTATGAAAGCGCGTCCGCAAAATCGTCCTTTTATTTTAACGCGTTCAAATTTTTTGGGTGGACAACGATTTGCTGCTACTTGGACGGGAGATAATGCTTCCTGGGAAAGTCATATGACTATGTCTGTTCCCATGATTCTTACTTTAGGATTATCTGGTCAGCCATTTAGTGGGGCAGATGTTGGTGGTTTCTTGTTTAATCCTGATGCAGACTTGTTTGGTCGTTGGATGGCTTTAGGAGCTTTTTATCCTTTTTCTCGAGGGCATGCTTGTGCTGGTACTATTAATAAAGAGCCTTGGGCATTCGGACAAAAAGTAGAGGATGTATCACGTATGGCGTTAGAACGTCGTTATGTTTTGTTGCCTTATTATTATACGTTGCTTCATGAGGCTTCAGAAACTGGAATGCCTATTATGCGTCCTGTCTTTTTTGCAGATCCTAAGGATACTTTACTTCGTGCAGAAGAACAGGCATTTCTTATTGGAGAAAATTTACTGGTTGTCCCAGAATGGGCTCAGAATCCAGCTTTACCTAAAGGTATTTGGAGAAACCTGTCTTTGATTCCAGGTGATGATAAGGATTCATATCAGGCTAAATTAAAAATTCGTGGTGGCGCTATTATTCCGACAGGAAAAATTATACAGAATACGAATGAAAAATCGCTTGATCCATTGACTTTATTAGTTTGCTTGGATGAAAAAGGTGAAGCCCATGGTACTCTTTATTGGGATGAAGGGGATAATTGGTCGTTTAAAGATGGCAATTATAGCTTTCAGCATTTTACCGCTATTCGTACTGCTGATAATAAAGTGCAAGTTAAAATAACCCAAAAGAAAGGTAAGTATATCACAGAAAACAATGATATGGCTATTGTGAAGATTATTACAGATAAAGGCATATATCAAGCTAGTGGTAATTTAGTTGAAGGAATAGAAGTACAATTGTAATAACAAATAAAACAATTCTTATGAAAACTAGATTTTATTGCATACTTGTATTATTAGCATGTTCCATTACTCTTTATGCACAAGGTTATCAATGGGAAAAAGCTATTTCTTACCGTGAAGGGAAGCAAAATGCATATATGAAGCAAAAATGTTTGCTTGATGTATATTATCCGACTGATAAGAAGGATTTTCCCACCGTTGTTTGGTTTCATGGTGGAGGATTGACCGGCGGAGACCGTGAAATTCCACGTGAATTGCGTGAGCAAGGAATTGCTGTTGTGGGTGTGAGTTATCGCTTATGTGCCGAGAATAAAGATCCTAAGGCAATTAATGCTGATGTAACAACTGATGATGCGGTAGATGATGCAGCTGCAGCCACTGCATGGGTAGTAAAGAATATAGCCCGTTATGGAGGAAATCCTTCGAAAATATATTTAGCAGGACATTCTGCGGGAGGTTATTTAGTCAGTATGATTGGACTGGATAAAAGTCGGTTGGCTAAATATGGAGTAGATGCTGATAGCTTTGCAGCTCTTATTCCTTTTAGTGGACAAGCTATTACTCACTTCCAGAATAGACGTGATAGGGGAATTTCTGATTATCAGCCTTTAATTGATGAGCATGCTCCGTTATACTATGTGCGTAAAGACTGTCCCCCTATCCTGTTGATATGTGGTGACCGTGAACGTGAGATGCTGGGACGTTATGAAGAAAATGCTTATATGTGGCGTATGCTTAAGATTATAGGTCATCCAGCTGCATATCTTTATGAGCTACAGGGGTTCGACCATGGAACTATGTCACACCCTGCTCATTCTATATTATTGGAGTATATTCGTAACAGAGAAAAGGAAGTAGACAAATAGATTGGTAGGTATGGAGTGTCTCAATAGTTACATTACTCCATACCTATTGTATTATGTATTCTATAGAAGAATAAGGGAAAGATCAAAATAGTTTGATTCACTAATCTTTTTCACATGATAAATTGCAGATAAATGATTACTGAAAGATAAAAAACTGAAGTGGATGATCTGAATTAATTTTATTTGATATGAATGCAAATATTATATATCTCTTTCAATGCAATTTGTTATTTTCTATACCTTTGTACCTGAATATTGATTAAAAAAATATACTATGATAAATGCTGTTATGAAATTTATAGGAGGATTGTTTTTTTTTCTGGTATGTGTAATAAATTCATTATCAGCTTATAATTTAAGGCAGGTTACTAATTCAGATGGTCTTACCAGTAGTGCTGTACTTTCTTTACTGCAAGATAGTAATGGCTTTTTATGGATGGGGACTTGTGATGGAGTGAATATATATGATGGCACAAAAGCATATAGTTGGAATGGTTGGGGGCAATTGAACTTATCTGGGTACATCATAGAAGAAATATTAGAAACTCATGATGGAGTAATTTGGGTACAGACAAACTATGGTTTGAGTAAAGTTGATAAAGAAAAACGCCTTGTTGTTGATTATCCCCAGTTTAAGGGTAGTTATATGATGGTCAAGAATGAACTAGGGGATCTGTTCTTCTTCTCAAGTAGTAATTTGTTATACGCTTTTAATGAAAAAAAACAAGAGTTTTATAGACTTCCTATAGGAACTTTGGATAGGGAAGATATTGTTAATCTTTATGTGAATGAACATTATCTAATTATTTTCCTAAAAAACGAGATTATATATTATCAAATGAAACATTCTCCGGAAGGAGAATATACTCTCTCTACAATAAACACTAGTGAAAAAACAGAGGTACGTTATGGCTTTGGAGATAAAAATCAGGTTTATTGGTTAGATAAAGATTATAATTTATTTGGATATAGTTTGGATAAGCCTGTAAAAAAGCTTATTTGTAACTGGAAAGAGGCATTGGATGGAAGAGGAACCATTGTAGATATACTTCGTGATGGAACATCTTTTTTTGTTGCGTTTCAAACAAATGGTTTATTGAAGATTTCTTTGCAGGCAAATGATAAGTATACGGTAGATGATTTAGGCATAAAGTCTGGAGTATTTCGGATCTTAAAAGATCGTTTTCAAGATATTGTGTGGATTGCGACAGACGGTCAAGGCGTATATATTTATTCTGAGGGGAAGTATTCAATTTCATCGGTAACCTATCAAGATCTAAATCAAAGTATAGGTAAGCCGGTTCGGTCTATTTTTTGGGATAATGAAGGTACATTATGGTTAGGTACTAAAGGGGAGGGAATTCTTAAAATTTATGATTTTTCTCCTCTGAAGCATAATATGAACTATAGGACAGAACTGATAAATTCTCAAGAAGGTGGATTAATAAATAATTCTGTATATGCATTTGCAAAAAGTTGCAGACCTATGTTTTGGATAGGACATGATGCTGGTCTCAGTTATTATTCATACCGAGATAGAAAAATCAGGAGCGTTTATTCGCCAGAAAAAATCAATTACGTGCATGCAATATATGAAGAGAATGATTCAATTCTTTGGATAGCTACAGTGGGTACAGGAGTTATTCGTGCACGTATTGAAGACAGATCTGGCATCCCATATATTCATTCTTTAAAACGCTATACCATTGATAATGGGAATTTCTCATCAAATTATTTCTTTACTTTATTTGCAGATAGTCATGATAATATTTGGTTTGGGAATCGAGGATATGGGCTATTTCATATAGAAGGTGATAGTTTGGCTGCTATACCCTTGAAAAATGAATATTCAAGTAGGGTAGTAAATGATATTTTCTCGATTCTTCGCGACAAAGACACCTTTTGGCTTGGTACAGGAGCAGGGCTGATTAAGAAGTTGCATGATGAAGAAATGTTTTTTAGTCAGCAGGATGGATTTATTAATAGTACAATTCATGCAATGCTTCAAGATGAAAATAAAAGGTTATGGATTGCAACCAATGGGGGACTTATCAGCTTTGATGTGCTGAATAATAAATTTCAAAATTATGGAAAAGGTAGTGTGTTAGAAATATTGGAATTTAGTGATGGAGCTTCATTTTGCCAGAACAATACATTGTTTTTCGGAGGTATTAATGGCTTTATTACTATAACCAATAATGAAATGTACGTTTCTGACAAGGCAGTTGTAAAACCTCCATTACGCTTTACAAATATCAATATTTTAGGTGAACAAGGCATGTGTGTTGATGTACAGAGCTGGGGAGATAGACCTTCTCTATCATTAGAGCCTGATCAGAACAATTTTACGATATCTTTTCTTGCGTTAGATTATGTAAATCCAACTAACTACAGTTATCAGTATCGTTTGAATGAGAAAACGGAATGGATAGATAATGGAACGAATAACAGTATTTCTTTTACTCAAATGAATTATGGAGATTATCTTCTTGAAGTTCGTTATAAGAATCAGACAACAGGGGAGTTTAGTCCTGTTTATTCTGTGCATATAACTATTGCTTCCCCTTGGTATTTAAGTACGTTAGCTGTTGCTATTTATGTCCTATTGCTTTTGTTGGCTATGTTGTTGTGTATTCGCTGGTTTTTATTAAAGCAACAGCGTAAAAAGCTATTAGTACTGGAAAAAATGGAGCAACAACATAAAGAAGATTTATATGAGGAAAAGCTTCGTTTCTTTACTAATATAACTCATGAGTTTTCTACTCCGCTTACACTTATATATGGCCCTTGTGAGCGCTTGTTGAAATATGACCATTCGGAGTATGTACATAAATATGTCTCATTGATAAAAGCAAATGCAGAGAGGTTAAATGCTTTGATTCAGGAGATTATTGATTTTAGAAGACTGGAAACGGGACACCAGGTTCAATGTATCCAACAGATAGATGTTTCAGCTTTATGTAATGATATTATTCATTCGTTTTCGGAGTTGGCAGAGCAAAACATGATTCAATTTGAAAATGTAGTGTCAGAAAATATTTTTTGGAATACCGACAGTAAAAGTTTGACGAAAATTTTGAATAATTTAATCTCGAATGCTTTTAAATATACCTCTGTAGGGGGACGTATTCGTGTAACGGTAGATGTAGTTGATAACCAAAGTTTACGTATTAAGGTGTATAATACGGGAAAAGGTATTCGTCAGGAGGATATTCCTTTGATTTTCAATAGATATAAAGTGCTGGATGGTGTAGAAGCTTCTACTATAAAGGGAATGACTTCTCGAAATGGTTTGGGACTTGCTATTTGTCATAGCATGGTTGAGTTGCTAAAAGGAGAAATACAAATTCAGAGTGAATATGGCAGTTATGCTGAATTTATCGTTCTGCTTCCAATGTTGGAACTGACATCAGAAAAGGTAGATGTTAATGATAATGCTATGCTCAACATTAATAACGTTTTGCCAATAATGAAATCTGATCAGCTAGAACAAATTTCTGAAAACTCTACAGATCTGGCTTCATCAAAACATAAGATTCTAATAGTTGATGATAATACTGAAATGTTAATGTTGTTACAAGAAGCATTTTCTGACAAATTTAGGGTTGTTGTTGCACATGATGCTGAGCAAGCATTGAAGGAAGTAAAGAATGATATACCTATGTTGATTGTTACAGATGTTATGATGCCGGGTATAGACGGTTTTGAACTGACGAGAAGATTGAAGCAGAATAAGCATACTATGTCTGTACCTGTAGTTATATTATCAGCAAAAAATTCTAGTCAGGAAAAGATTGCAGGGCTGGATGCTGGAGCGGATGCTTATATAGGAAAACCTTTTAATATAGACTATCTGAAGGCTGTGGTTGAACGTTTAATAGAGAATCGCAGTAAGATGAAAGATTTTTATAATACTTCTGCTTGTGCGTATGATTTTTCTCATGGACATCTGGTTAAGGCTGAAGATAAGGAATTTCTATCGAAAATAACAGAATATATAGAGAAACATGTGGACTCAGAAAACCTTTCTTTGGAAGAGGTGGCTGAGTATATGCAAGTGAGTGTGCGAACTTTGTATCGTCGTTTTAAAGAAATGGATTTAGAATCTCCTAAAGATTACATAAAGGAATATCGAATAAATCTAGCTGCAAAACTATTACGGACAACTTCTCTAACTGTTCAAGAAATTATGTATAAAACGGGATTTGCTAATCGCTCTCATTTCTATAAAGAATTCTCTAAACATTTTCAGGTAACTCCTAAAGATTATCGGAATAAGTATAATAAGAAGGAAACTGAAGCTATATAATGTGTATAAGACAAAAACAGTCCGAGATTTCAAATGAGATCTCGGACTGTTTTTGTCTTATAAAGAATGTTTATTATTTCTGTTCTTTATTTTGTTGAGGCTTACGTTCGCGTTTTGCGTGGTTACCTTCTCCCATTCCTTCTGGTTTAGGTAATAAGACCTTATGTGACAGTTTGAATTTTCCAGTTTTAGGATCAATATCCAGTAACTTAACTTCAATATCATCACCTTCTTTTAAGCCTGCTTCTTCGATAGTTTCCAGACGCTTCCAATCGATTTCTGAAATATGGAGTAATCCGTCTTTACCAGGAAGGAATTCTACAAATGCACCGTAAGGCATGATTGAACGAACTTTTCCTTGATATACTTCACCGATTTCAGGAACGGCAACGATACCTTTTATCAGACGCATTGCATCATCAATCATCTTTTTATTGTTTCCTGCAATTTCGATACGGCCAACACCATTAATTTCTTCAATTGTAATAGTTGCACCTGTCTCTTCCTGCATACCCTGGATAATCTTTCCACCCGGGCCGATTACAGCTCCAATGAATTCTTTAGGGATAATCATTGTTTCGATGCGTGGAGCATTTGGTTTCAAGTCTTGTCTAGGCTCAGCGATACATTCTGTCAATTTGTTCAGGATGTATTCACGACCTTCTTTAGCTTGTAACAATGCTTTTTCAAGAATATCGTATGTCAGTCCGTCACACTTAATATCCATTTGAGTTGCAGTAATACCATTTTTAGTACCTGTAACTTTGAAGTCCATATCTCCCAAGTGATCTTCATCACCTAAGATATCAGACAGAACGGCATATTTTTCTTCTCCGGCATTTTTGATCAATCCCATTGCAATACCTGATACCGGATTCTTAATAGGTACACCTGCGTCCATCAGTGCTAAAGTACCGGCACATACAGTTGCCATTGAAGAAGAACCGTTAGATTCCAGAATATCCGAAACAACACGTACGCAATATGGATAATCTGCTGGAATCTGACCTTTCAGAGCACGCCATGCCAAGTGACCGTGACCAATCTCACGACGTCCTACTCCACGTTGTGCTTTTGCTTCACCTGTAGAGAATGGAGGGAAATTATAATGCAATAAGAAACGTTCTTTGTGCTGATCAAGTACATCATCCACAATCTTTTCATCAAGTTTGGTTCCCAATGTAACGGTACTCAAAGACTGTGTTTCTCCACGGGTAAAGATAGAAGAACCATGTGGATAAGGCAATGGGCCTACTTCGCACCAGATAGGACGAATTTCTGTTGTCTTACGACCGTCCAGACGTTTTCCTTCATCAAGGATGCAGCGACGCATAGCTTCTTTTTCTACGTCATGGTAGTAACGGTCTATCATTCCTGCTTTTTCTTCAAGCTCTTCTTCTGTAAACTGAGCTTTGAATTCTTCACAGATTGCATCAAATGCATCCTGACGTTCGTGTTTATTGCGGTTTCCTGATGCAGCTATTGCATAAGCTTTTTCATAACAAGCGTCATGAACGGCTTTGCGTAAGTCTTCATCATTTTCTTCGTGGCAATATTCACGTTTAACAGTAGAACCAACTTCTTCCATCAGTTCCATCTGTGCCTTACAGTGTATCTTGATTGCTTCGTGAGCAGCTTTTAGAGCTTCTAACAAATCTTGTTCGCTCACTTCGTTCATTTCACCTTCTACCATCATGATGTTTTCATAAGTGGCAGCTACCATCAGATCCATATCGGCTTTTTCAAGCTGTTCGAATGTAGGATTGATAACGAATTGACCGTCAATGCGTGCTACACGTACTTCTGAAATCGGACCGCCGAAAGGAATGTCGGATACGGCCAATGCTGCAGAAGCAGCCAAACCTGCCAAAGCATCAGGCATATCTACACCGTCTGCTGAATACAAAATGATGTTTACGTAAACTTCTGCGTGGAAATTGTCGGGGAACAATGGACGCAAAGCGCGGTCTACCAAGCGGCAAGTCAGAATTTCATAATCAGAAGCTTTGCCTTCGCGTTTGGTAAAGCCACCCGGGAAACGTCCGAATGCTGAATATTTTTCTTTATACTCTACCTGAAGCGGCATAAAATCTGTACCGGGAACTGCATCTTTTGCTGCACAAACAGTAGCCAGCAACATGGTATTACCCATGCGTAGCATAACAGCACCATCTGCCTGTTTTGCCAGCTTTCCCGTTTCGAGTGTAATGGTTCTTCCATCACCTAGCTCGATCGTCTTAACAATAGGATTGATCATAAAAAATGTTTTAATATAAAAGTCTTCTTAAAGTTCGCGCAAAGATACAAATATTATTATACTAATCGGGTGTAAATGAGATAAAAGTTTAGTCTGTACGTATTTTTATATAATTCTTATTCCATTTTACATTTGAGGTTTGTAATATCGGCACTTGGATCAGGCTAAAAAAATATGTCATTTTATAAGAACTTGGATAAAAACTTTGTGAACTCATAAAAAGCCGTATCTTTGCATCCCGAAATGAATAATAATCGCTAATGAAAAGAAATGCTTATATCGCTGCAGCTCTGTTGTTCGCAGGTTTTACGGCCTGCAACAACGAGCCTGCTTTTAAGGTGCAGGGAGAAGTGACCGATGCTGCCGATAAAATGTTATATCTGGAGCAGACAGGATTAGATGGTATTGTTGCGCTGGACTCAGTGGAATTAGGAAGTGATGGAGCTTTCAGCTTTGCTGCCGCTCGTCCCGAAGCGCCTGATTTTTACCGATTGCGTATTGACAATAAAGTGATAAACTTCTCGGTTGATTCTACTGAAACTGTTGAAGTAAAGGCTGATTATAAAAATTTTGCAACGGAGTACAATATTCAAGGCTCTGAAAATAATCAGAAAATCAAAGAACTGGTTTTATTGCAGACTGATTTGCAGGAACGTGTGAATCGTATGGCTCAGTCGGGAATACCTGTTGGTATTGCTCAAGACAGTCTGACACGTATGGTAGATGCATATAAGGATGAAGTGAAGCGGAATTATATATTCGTTGCTCCCAATAAACCTTATGCGTATTTTGCTTTATTCCAGGTCTTAAATGGATATATGATTTTCGATCCGTTGAATAATAAGGAAGATGTGAAATGTTTTGCTGCTGTGGCTACAAGTATGAACAATTTGTATCCACATGCTGACCGTTCACGTAATCTGTATAATATGGTTATCAAGGGTATGAAAAATACCCGTGCTCCGCAGGTGAAACCTTTGGATATTCCAGCAGATAAAATACAGGAAGCTTCTATTATTGATATTCCATTGATGGATATAAAAGGTACAGTCCGTCATCTTACAGATTTAAAAGGTAAGGTAGTGCTGATAGACTTTACCGCATATGGAAGTGCAGAATCAGGAGCACGTAATTTGCTGTTGCGTGAAATATATGATAAGTATGCTTCACAGGGATTGGAAATCTATCAGGTTTCATTAGATACCGATGAGCATTTCTGGAAAACCGCAGCTGATAATCTGCCTTGGATTTGCGTTCGCGATCCTCAAGGACCATATTCTACTTATGTCAGATTGTATGGTGTGACTCAGTTGCCGACAGCATTTTTGGTAGGCCGGAACAATGAACTGAATATGAGAATTGGTCCGAAAACAGATTTGGAAGAAGCGATTAAGAAATTATTATAACATGTTGAAAAGCATGTGAAAATAGTGCGCTTTGGTACTTGACTGGTATCAATAAAAGGCGTATCTTTGCCAAAGTCATAACAGAGAAGGGTTCCGATACATGTTTGTGTATCGGGATTCTTTTTTGTTTTATAAGCAAGAACAATTTAATTAATAACGAATATAATAAGGAGGAAAAAACTATGGCTTATATGTCAGAAGAAGGCTATCAGAAGTTGGTAGCAGAATTAAAGCATCTGGAATCTGTAGAGCGTCCGAAGATTGTAGCTGCTATTGCTGAAGCTCGCGACAAGGGTGACTTGTCTGAGAATGCAGAATATGATGCAGCTAAGGAAGCTCAAGGTATGCTGGAAATGAAAATAAATCAGTTGAAAGCAACAATTGGTGATGCGAAGATTATAGATACATCTAAATTGAAAGCTGATACAGTTCAGATTCTTACTCGTGTAGAACTGAAGAATGTAAAGACTGGCATGAAGATGGCATATACTATCGTGTCGGAAACTGAAGCTAACCTGAAACTGGGTAAGATTTCTGTAAATACACCGATTGCTCAGGGTTTGTTGGGTAAGAAAGTGGGTGATATTGCAGAAATTACTATTCCACAGGGTAAAATCAGTTTGGAAGTAACAGGAATATCGTTTTAACTATAAGGCGGGTCTGCTTTGTTGCGGACTTGCCTTTTTTAATATATCATATTATGGCAACAATATTCAGTAAAATCGTTGCGGGGGAAATTCCCAGTTATAAGGTTGCAGAGGACGATAAGTTCTATGCTTTTTTGGATATAAATCCGTTGGTAAAGGGACATACATTGGTTGTTCCTAAAAAAGAAGTCGATTATATCTACGATCTGAGCGATGAAGAATTGGCTGCTATGCATGTATTTGCAAAACATGTGGCGCTGGCTATTCAGAAAGCTTTCCCTTGCCGCAAGGTTGGAGAAGCAGTAATTGGTCTTGAAGTACCTCATGCTCATATTCATCTGATCCCTATTCAGAATGAATCGGATATGCTGTTTTCTAATCCGAAACTGAAGCTGAGCGATGAAGAGTTTAAGTCCATCGCAGAACGTATTCATAACGCCTGGGAAGGCAAAGCTTGATACCTCCTTTCTACCAATATTACAAGAATGAAAGCCATCCTTCATCTCGCAGGATGGCTTTTTTGATTTATACAGTGATTTAAAGTATTTATTATGATGAAGAAAGTGATATTCTTGTCGATGTTGCTGGCCTTTTGTATGCTGGCTTATGGACAAACATACCGCATAGAAGGAACTGTAATAGATAAAACAAGTCGTAAACCACTGGAATTTGTCAATGTACTGGTTGTTGGCTTAGGAATAGGCTCTTCTACAGATGCCGAAGGGCATTTTAGCGTCGAACAGGTTCCGCCGGGAATCTACCGTTTGCAGGCTTCCATGTTGGGGTACAAAACAGTCTTTACATCTGAGTATCGTGTAAATCACCGTACTCCTCATATTCAGATTGAAATGGAAGAGGAGGGAACGCAACTGGAAGGAGTGACTGTTACGGCTTCTCCTTTTCAAAAAGTAGCAGAAAGTCCGGTCAGCCTTCGTGTAATCGGTTTGCAGGAGATAGAAAAAGCACCCGGTGCCAATCGTGACATATCCCGTGTGGTACAAAACTATCCGGGAGTTGCTTTTTCTCCCATCGGCTACCGGAATGATTTGATTGTACGTGGTGGTGGACCATCGGAAAACCGTTTTTACCTTGATGGGGTAGAGATACCGAATATCAATCATTTCAGTACGCAGGGAGCTTCAGGAGGTCCGGTAGGACTGATTGATGCCGATCTGATACGGAATGTGAAGTTTTATAGCGGTGCTTTTCCTGCCAATAGGGGAAATGCCTTGAGTTCAGTGCTCGATTTTAGTCTGCGCGACGGAGATATGGAGCATAACTCACTGAAAGCTACGTTAGGAGCGTCGGAAGTAGCGCTTACCTCTAACGGACACCTGGGAGATAAGACTTCTTATCTGGTATCAGTACGACAATCTTATTTGCAAATGTTGTTTAAAGTTTTGGGATTGCCTTTGCTTCCTGCTTATACGGATGCTTCGTTTAAACTGAAAACGCGTTTTGATGCACGTAATGAACTGACGTTGCTTGGATTGGGCGGTATTGACCGGATGAAGCTGAACTTTGATATAGAAGGAGAGGATGCTGAATATATATTAGGTTATTTGCCTAAGATAAATCAGGAAACTTTTACTTTGGGAGGTGTATATCGGCATTATGCCGGTCCGCATGTTCAGTCGGTGACGTTAAGCCATAGCTATTTAAATAACCGTAACCTGAAATATCACGACAATGATGAAAGCTCGGAGGACAATTTGACGTTGCGTCTTCGGTCAGTAGAGCAAGAAACGAAATTGCGGATGGAAAACACTTCTACCTGGAACCTTTGGAAGCTGAATGCTGGTGTGGAATTGAATTATTCCCAATATTCCAATACAACTTACCAGAGAGTTTTTACAGATGAAGTGCAAATTTTCGATTATCGTACAAATCTGGATATATTCCGTTGGGGACTTTTTGCTTCAATGGATTATTCAGCTCCAGACGAGCGTTTTACTGCATCACTTGGAGTTCGTACAGATGGAAATAATTATAACGACAAGATGAAAGAGCTGTGGAGGCAGCTTTCTCCTCGTCTGTCTGTATCGTACAGATTGGTTGACCGTCTGTTCTTAAGTGGTCACATGGGACTGTATTATCAGCTTCCACCTTATACAGCGCTCGGTTTTAAAGGAAATGATGGCAGTTACCTGAACCGTAATCTGGATTATATTTCCGTATCTCAGGAAAGTGTTGGGCTTTCTTGGCAGCCTAATGAGAATATGGAGATCTCGGCTGAGGGATTTTATAAATTCTATCGCGATATGCCTTTGTCCGTGTCTGACGGCATACCTTTGGCTTGTAAGGGAAATGACTACGGGGTAATAGGTAACGAACGGCTGATATCTACAGCTGAGGGACGTTCATACGGAATAGAAATGATGTTTAAGTGGCTGTTAGTTCAACGGTTGAACTTATCATCTTCATTAACAATTTTCAAGAGTGAATTCCGTGATGGGAAAGAAGATGATTATGTGCCCTCTGCATGGGATAATCGCTTTATATTCAATGTAAGTGGAACTTATAACTTTCCCAAAAACTGGAGTGTGGGTATGAAAATAAGCTGCATCGGAGGTTCGCCTTATACACCGTATGATGTAGAAAAGTCATCCTTGGTAGAAGCATGGAATGCACAGGGTAAAGCATATTATGATTACGATCGGTATAATACAGAGCGTCTGCCGGCTTTTGGACAGCTGGATATCCGTGTTGATAAAATGTTTTATTGGAAGAAATGTATGTTTGGTGTTTATCTTGATATCCAGAATATTACGGCTAGTAAACTTCGTCAGCCTGATGTGCTGATGAGTACCGGGCAGATTGAAAATCCAACGGCTCCTCTTTCGGAACAACGTTACGTAATGAAGTCTATAAAACAGGAAAGTGGAACCTTGCTGCCTACTCTTGGTATCACTTTTGAATATTAAAGTGTCAAGAAACCAATCATAATTGCTATCGAAAAAAACATGCCCATATTTTGGAAAAAATATGGGCATGTTTTTATAAAAATATCGAGAAGTTTTTTTCTTTTTTGTACGAAAAAATCGAGGGATTTTATCGCCTCTATTTTACAGATACATGCAGAAGGAATTAAAGTCGTGGGGAAGCTCCTTTTCTATCGTGTATAATATCTGTAAATCTTTGTTTTTCTTGATTTTATATATAATAAGATCAGGAGTATTTTTCTCCGAACTTCATTTCTACATCATTTACAAACTTGCGGATTGCATCGTGGTCATCTTTTTTACAGATAAGGAGTACGTTGTCACGTGATGCAACCAGATAGCCGTCTAAATCTTGAACTACGGCAAGTTGTCCTTCCGGTACTAATATGATACTGTCTTTGCAATTGTAAAGTACAGTATTACTGTTAATTATTACGTTGTGGCTCGTGTCTTTGGGCGAAGCATCATAAAGTGCATCCCAAGTACCCAGATCGGCCCAGCCGAAATCGCATAACTGCACGTATACATTGTCGGCTTTTTCCATAATGCTGTAATCTATCGAAATGTTCGGACACGAAGTGAAGTCGGGTACATCACATTCTACTCGTGGACAGATTTCTGACATCATTTCGTGAAAAGCTTTCAGTATAGTATTGACATGCCATACAAAAATGCCAGAGTTCCAATAAAATTCATTGCTTTGCACGAATATTTCTGCAAATTCACGAGCCGGCTTTTCTATGAAAGTTTTTACTTTATAAAAATCTCCTTTTTTTTCTTCGTCTATCTGAATGTATCCATATCCTGTTTCTGGGCGGTTAGGCTTTATTCCCAATGTAACCAGTTTGTCATTTTTCGATGCAAATTCTAGTCCTTTCAAAATAGCTTCTTTAAATTCTTCCACTTTCAGTATCAGATGGTCGGACGGGGCTACGACGATGGTTGCGTCTGGATTTATTTTCTGAATAATGTGCGATGCGTAAGCGATGGAAGGAGCTGTATTACGTCTTTCTTCTTCAATGATCAGCTGTCCTTCTGTTATTTCTGGTAGCAGATCAAGAACGATTTGTTTATAATCTTTATGAGTTGTAATGTAAATGTTGTTTGTTGGAATTATTTTCTTGTATCTGTCGAAAGTTTGTTGTAATAAAGTCTGTCCTGTTCCAAAGAAATCAAGAAACTGTTTAGGCAATGCTTTGCGACTGTAAGGCCAGAAACGGCGTCCCATTCCTCCAGCCATGATGATACAGTAGTAGTTGTTATTCATGATATCGGCGTAGCTTTAAAAGTTTATGCTAAGATAGCCTTTATTTTTCGAACAATGTCCGGAAAGAGTTCTAAATTGTGTTAGATGAAAATTATTTTCACTTTTTTGCGTGAAATGCTTGTGGTTTCAAAATATTTGACTACCTTTGCACCGCAATTAAGGAAATACATATTCCCTGATTTAGTTGCCCAGATGGCGGAATCGGTAGACGCGCTGGTCTCAAACACCAGTGGAGTAACATCCATCCCGGTTCGACCCCGGGTCTGGGTACAAGAAAGAAAGGCTAAGTAATTGATAATTCATTACTTAGCTTTTTCTTTTTTCCTAAATTTCCCCGCATTTTCCCATACGTGCAAAAAGAATCAACGCAAAATTCTGAGTGATTCGTTGTTTAAGTATAAGTTTTTACCGGTTTGAGCAGGAAGGAAAGCCGAGAGATTATGCTTTAGTATATATGTTAATCGGTTTGAGCCAGATGCATTTTATTTAAAAGAGTCTGTATTATTTTTTATATTAAAAATGTAATAATAGCAAATATGTATTATCTTTGTGTTCATTTCACCAACCAAAGATGAATGAACTTAACGACTAACCTATTATTTTCATTGCTGTTTCTGCTATCGGTAGTATTACAGTGCATATTTGGAAATTTTCCATTTGAGTTTTTTGCTTTTCCATTGAATGCTGTAATAGCATTATTATGGATAGCTCTGATATGGTATGGCTATAAAGAATTGCGCAATTGGGTTATAGTCCGTATTTTACTTTCTCCCTCTGCTACACGATGGACATTAGGTTGGTTTTTGGCCGGATGTCTGGTGATTGGTTTATTTCCACAGTTGTCGCCTGAAGATGCTACCAGAAAACAAGGGCTATTTGCAATGTTGGGGTGTTATAATTTTATGTCATCCTGGATATTTGTAGCCGGACTTTTCAGTTTGCTTACCCATTTGGGAATGATTACCGTTCGTCGTTATCTGCTGTCTGGAAAAAAACATTGGCGTTTTATTCTGAATCATGCCGGATTATGGCTGGCTTTGTTTGCCGGTTTTGTGGGAAGTGCCAGTGAACAAACATTGCGTCTTCCTGTTTTTCGTGATAAGCCCAATAATGAAGCATTTACTTCTCAGGGAAGAACCGTTTTTTTAGATAAACCCTTTCAACTGAAAGAGTTTGCAGTCGAACATTATGCTAATGGCACTCCACGGCATTTTTTTGCAGATATTATTGTTGATGAACAAGTAATTCGTTTGGAGGTAAACCATCCATATAGTGCAGGTTGGGGAGAGGATTATTACCTTACATCGTATGATATGCATTCGCCTGAACCAGCATATTGCGTAGTACAAATAGTGCGTGAACCTCTAAAATATGTCATGTTGGCCGGAATTATAATGATGCTGGTGGGAGGATTTCTTTTGTTTCTGGAAGGACCGAAGAGAAGTGATGCATCTTCTGCTGAAAAGCAAAATTAGTTGTCTGTTTATTTAAGTTAACCGATTTTGGAAATGATAACCTGGGATAATTTCTATTTGTTTGCTATCGTTGCTGTGGCTTTATGGATATTGGGAGCTGGATTTGCTTTGTTTTCCAACGTAAAAAGTCGTATGGCAGTCATATTGAGTGTGTTGGGCACAATAACTTTGGGCGTTTTTATAGCTGGCTTCTGGATTAGTTTACAGCGTCCTCCGCTACGTACCATGGGAGAAACACGGCTTTGGTATTCTTTTTTTATGGGAGTGTCTGGACTGCTTACTTATCTTCGGTGGAAGTACCGCTGGATTTTGGCTTTTTCTACAATAGTAGGAACTGTGTTTGTTTTACTTAATATTTTGAAGCCTGAAATTCATGACCAGTCGTTGATGCCTGCTTTGCAAAGCTTTTGGTTTGTACCCCATGTCACAGTCTATATGTTTTCTTATTCCGTATTGGGATGTGCTTTTATTCTTTCTTGTATGGGGCTTTACCGTCATCGGGAAAATTATCTGGAGGCTGCTGATAACCTGGTGTATACCGGGGTTGCTTTTCTTACTATCGGTATGCTTACCGGAGCTATTTGGGCAAAAGCTGCGTGGGGGCATTACTGGAGTTGGGATCCCAAAGAAACTTGGGCGGCTTTTACCTGGGCGGGATATTTATTGTATATACATTTGCGGCTATTCCGACGTTCGTCTCCACGTACATTGTATTGGATCCTGATTGTTTCTTTTCTTTCTCTTCAAATGTGCTGGTATGGTGTGAATTATCTTCCTTCTGCCCAGCAAAGCATACATTTATATAACCGTTCCTGAATATTAAAATAGTGATAAATAGACCAAGTTGTTTAACTCTAACTAACAAATTATGAAGAAAAGTTCTAAGATTATTCTGTCAGTGTTGGTGGTGGCTGTAGTACTTTTCGGTACATACCGGATTGTGAATAAGGCTCCTTCAACTAGTTTGGACAGTAATGCTCAGATGGCGGAAATCATTGAGAGCAGTGGGTGTATGGCATGTCATACAGCAAATCCTCAACTCCCGTTTTATGCGGACTTCCCTCTTGCCGGTAAATTGGTAAAGGAAGATATTCGGTTGGCGTATCGTTCTTTTGACATGGCTCCAATGATGGAAGCGCTGAAGAAAGGGGAAAAAATCAGTGAAGTAGATTTGGCAAAGGTGGAAAAAGTAATTCTTGATGGGTCTATGCCTATGGCCAAATATTATTTGATACATTGGGGAGCTTCACTGAGTGATACTGAAAAGCAGATGGCATTAAATTGGGCGAAAGAACAGCGTGCTGCTTTTTATCCGAATTTACTTGCTGATGCGAAATGGAATAATGAAACCATTCGCCCGATTCAGGATTCAGTGGCTGTCGACGTTCGTAAAGTTATATTAGGAAATTTGCTTTTCCATGATGTACGTTTGTCTTCAGACAATACGGTTTCTTGTTCTTCTTGTCATGGTCTGAATACCGGAGGAGTGGATAATAAGCAATATTCTGAAGGAGTTGGTGGACAATTTGGTGGTGTAAATGCTCCTTCGGTATATAATGCACATTATAATTTTGTGCAGTTTTGGGATGGACGTGCAGCAACTTTGGCTGATCAGGCGGCTGGTCCTCCTTTGAACCCTGTGGAAATGGCAAGTACTTCGTTTGATGAGATTTGTGAAAAATTGAATGCAGATGCTGACTTCTCGAAAGCTTTTAAGGAAGTATATCCTGACGGCTTTAATCAGGCGAATATTACCGATGCTATTCAGGAATTTGAAAGAACATTGCTTACTCCTAACTCTCGTTTCGATAAATACCTGAAAGGAGATGAAACTGCTATGACTGCAGATGAACTGGCTGGCTACGATTTGTTCAAGAAATATAACTGTGCCACTTGTCATGTTGGAGAAAATATGGGAGGACAATCGTATGAATTGCTGGGTATTAAGCATGACTATTTCGCAGACAGAGGTACTGAGTTGACCATTGAGGATAATGGACGTTTTAAGGAAACAAAAAATGAAAGAGACAGACATCGTTTCAAGGTACCTGGCTTGCGTAATGTAGCTCTGACTGCTCCTTATTTCCATGATGGAACACAAGCTACTCTTGATGAAGCCGTCAAGGCAATGGCTAAATATGAAATAGGTGTCGATTTGAATGATCAGGAAGTTAAGCAGCTTGTTGCATTCCTGCATACATTAACCGGTGAATATCAAGGTAAGTTGCTGGTTAATGACAATGACGTTCACTAAGACTATTTGTATCTTGAAATATCCTGTCATTTGATGATGGGATATTTCTTCTCTGTTTGTCTTTCTCTGCCGTGCCTTTTTGTCAAACCTCTGTTATCTTTGTTTCAGATTGAATTGTGACAACTTGGCAGAATTGTTCAAAGATAACCTTGGTGACTTAATATTTCATAAAAACTTACTGTAGAGAAAGATTGTTGGCATTTCATTTGTTTATAAAGTAGTGTAAGATTACTACTTTTAAAATTAAAGATATTATGATCTCAGAAAAATTACAAAAAGCAATCAACGATCAGATTACAGCTGAAATGTGGTCGTCTAATCTTTATTTGTCTATGTCTTTCTATTTGAAGAAAGAAGGTTTTGATGGCTTTGCACATTGGATGAAGCTACAGTCTCAGGAAGAGCTGCAACACGCTTATGATCTTGCTGATTACGTAGCAAAACGTGGTGGAGTTGCGTTGGTTGATAAAATCGATGTTGTTCCACAAGGATGGGGTAGCGTACTCGAAGTGTTCGAACATGTTTACAAACATGAATGCCACGTTTCTGAATTGATTGACAATTTGGTAAATGTAGCTTCTGAGGTTAAAGATAAGGCTTCTCAAGATTTCTTGTGGGGATATGTTCGTGAACAGGTAGAAGAAGAAGCTACAGCTCAGGGTATCGTTGAAAAGCTGAAGAAATGCGGTGACCATGCAGGTATTTTGTATCTGGATGATAAACTGGGCTCACGCAAGTAAAAAAGATGTAGATTGTTTTTTAGTCTATTGATATATTGCCATCCGATAATTTTCGGATGGCAATATTTTTTCTATCTTTGTTCACCGTACTAAAGAAGATAATTTATGCCGAACCTGTTTTTACGTGGATGGAATTGGTGCTGTCGTTTCCGCCATCGGTGTGGATATGGAGTACATTCTCCTTCCGATTTTTTTCTGATAACTTTTGTCGTTTATGAGCGTTTGGCATTTTATGCCTATAATTTGTTGCATGCCAAAAGAAAACAAGTTGAAAACTTGCCTCATTATCGTGAAAAAACGGATCGGTTGTTATTTCGTTTGGTAAATCATTTGCAGCCTCGGAATATGCTTGAAGTAGGAACTGGTAGTGGTTTATCGGCTAGGTATATGAGTGAAGCGAAGCATGTGCCTTTGTGTACATTTGATGAAGGGAAAGAACACGAAGAAGTTATATCTTTGCTGAAAGATGCTCCTGAGGTAGATTATCGTTGCGGAAATGTCCTCTCTCTGTTGAGAAGTCGTGTAGAGGGACAATCTTGTCCGGATATCGTGCATATTGCTTTTACTCCTTATTATAAGGAGGCATTTGACATGCTTCTTCCTTATGTTACTTCAAGGACTTGTTTTTTTATAGGCTCGCCTTATGCAACTAAAGAAAAACGTCAATGGTGGAAGCAGGTTGTAGCTGACTCAAGAACTGGAGTGACGTTCGACTTGTATGATGTGGGCTTGGTCTTTTTTGATAAAAAAAGGATAAAAGAACATCGCATTGTGAATTTCCTTTAATAACATATTTGTACTATGAAAAAGAGTGTAATTTATACCCGGACGGGAGATGGTGGAACAACTTCGCTGGTTGGAGGAATGAGAGTTCCTAAAACACATATACGTTTGGAAGCATATGGTACAGTGGATGAACTGAATGCTAATATTGGTGTTTTAGCAACTTGTGTAGAGGATGTTGCGATTTGTGACTTTCTTTTATATATCCAGCACAAGCTTTTTTCACTCGGGGCCTATTTGGCAACAGACCAGTCTGTGACTGAACTGCATGTAGAAAGTCAGATTTCTGCTGAAGCAATAAAGCGTTTGGAGACTGCTATTGACGAACTGGATAACTCTTTGTCCCCATTGAAGGCATTTGTTCTTCCGGGAGGAGCATTCTCTGCATCGTTGTGTCATGTTTGCCGTACGGTATGTCGCCGTGCTGAGCGTAGAATATTGGCACTGGAAGAACATGAAAATTGTATAATTGATCCTGAAATAAAGCAATTTGTGAACAGATTGTCTGATTATTTGTTTATTCTTTCCAGAAAGTTAAATCAATTAACACAGCATGATGAAATTTATTGGGATAAGAGTTGCAAATGAAAGAATTTGTTATACTTTTGTGGCTCAATAATAGAATGTAAAACTTTTTAAAACTAAGATACTATGTATTGGACATTGGAATTGGCCTCAAAGCTGGAAGATGCACCATGGCCTGCAACAAAAGATGAGTTAATCGACTACGCTATGCGTTCAGGAGCACCGCTGGAAGTTATTGAAAACTTGCAGGAGATGGAAGATGAAGACGAAATTTATGAAAGCATAGAAGATATTTGGCCGGATTATCCGAGTAAAGAAGATTTTTTCTTCAACGAGGAAGAATATTAAGGAAGTGTATACTTCCGTTCCTGTTTTATATATCCCGCTAAAAATTATTTTTAGTGGGATATTTTTTTATTTGTTACTTTTATTGGAAAAGTGAAGTTGTTTTATTTCTCTGAAAACATAAAATCAAATGAAAGAAATATCTCCTGAAACATCCTGTTTTATTTGTAAAAATCGTCATGAAGATGTACGGCAACTTGCTTTACAAGCCTCAAAGTATCCAGATGTAAATATGGCTGAGGCTGTTGTACAGATAGCGGGATGGCAGATTGCTGAAAAGAAGATTCCTCTATGGGCGCAGACCGAAGGGGTACGTTATCCGCAGCATTTGTCAATGGAACAATGTTCATCGGAAGTTACTGCACGATATAAGGCTTCATTAGTAAAAGGAGATAGCTTTGCAGATTTAACAGCTGGTTTAGGAGTAGATTTTTCGTTTATAGCTCGTAACTTTAATCAGGCAGACTATGTAGAACGACAGGAAGTATTGTGTGAGCTGGCACAGCATAATTTTCCGTTGTTAGGTCTGAACCATGTGAGGATACATCAAGCAGATGGAACTGAGTTTCTTAAAACAATGAAACCAGTAGATTGTTTGTTTCTTGATCCAGCTCGTCGCGACAGTAATGGTGGTAAGACTGTTTTGATTGCTGATTGTGAACCGGATGTATGTGCACTCGAGGATTTGTTGGTTGAACGAGCGCATACGGTAATGATAAAGCTTTCCCCAATGCTTGATATGGCTTCGGCATTAAACGAACTGAAGTATGTGAGTGAAATACATATTGTAGCTGTTAATAACGAGTGTAAAGAGTTGATAATTATTCTTGATAAGGGGAAAAGTGAGGGTAAACGTATTGATAATGAAATTGTTATAAGTTGTGAACAGGTTGTTAATAACTTTGTTCATCAACACCTCGATTTTACGATTTCGGAGGAGAAGAAAGCTGTATGTACGTTGGCTGAAAAGGTAGAGAGCTATCTTTATGAACCGGGAGCCGCTTTATTGAAAGCAGGAGCTTACCGTATTTTGTCAGAGAGATATGGTGTGAAAAAACTTCACGCTAATAGTCATTTGTATACTTCGGATGTGGAAGTAGATTTTCCCGGTCGTTGTTTCCGGGTATTGGCTGTATCGGGATTTGGGAAAAAGGAATTGAAAAGTTTTTTGCAAGGTGTAGAGAAGGCAAATCTGACAGTACGTAATTTCCCTTCTACGGTGGCCGAGCTCCGTAAGAAGCTGAAGCTAAAAGAGGGTGGGGATGTTTATCTATTTGCCACAACTCTTGCCAATGGAGATAAAGTATTGATTAAATGTGAGAAACTTAACTCTGAAAAGAATATTAGCTGACAATAAAAATGCCGCTTTTCTATCTAAAATGAAAAGCGGCATTTTTATTGTCTTGAAGATTGATTATATTTATTCAGCTTGTTTTGCTTTGAAGGCCAGAGCATACATACGCATTTGTTTTACCATAGCCAGTAAGCCATTGCTACGAGTTGGTGACAAATGTTCTTTTAACCCGATCTTTTCAATAAAATAGAGATCGGAATTTAAAATTTCATCGGGGGTATGTCCTGATACAACTTTGATTAATAAAGCAATGATACCTTTTACTATCAAGGCATCGCTTTCTGCCTGAAAGATTACATTTCCATCTTCCATATCAGCCTGAAGCCATACACGGCTTTGACAGCCATCTATCAGATTTTGCTCTGTTTTATATTTTTCATCGAGTGGTTCTTGTTCATTTCCCAAGTCGATAAGTAACTGGTATTTATCCATCCAGTCGTCGAAGTCACTGAATTCTTCGATTACCTCGTCTTGAAGTTCGTTGATTGTTTTCATACTTTATTCTTGTTATTATTTTTCGTTATATATTACTGTCATGACAGTCTGACCAACAGCTTGTAAAGTTGCTTTGTCAATATTATCCATGTTGTCGTTTATGGTGTGCCAGGTAGGATTAAAACCTTCTCCATTATTAGGATTGAAGTCAATGATATCTACGCATGGTATCTGTCTGAAACGATTTACATATACATGGTCATCGGTTACTTCTCCACCGTCATTTTTGATGAAATGTTTGGAGTATCCTAGGTTGTGGGCTATATCCCAAATCTTTTGCATTGGCTGGCTGGCTGTACGTTTGGAATATCCTTCGTAATAGAATGTCGCATTTTTCCCTCCTACCATGTCAAGCAATATACCGAAGCGTGCCTTATAGTCGGGAGTATGTGGAATGCGTCCCCAATATTGGGATCCCAGACACCATGTGTCTGCTTTATAAGGACCGTCATAGAAATCTGGAGTACCGTAATCTTCCGAATCAAAAAATATGATATCGATTCCGATGGCTGGAGTCTGCTGTTGTAAGTGGCGTGCTATTTCCAGTAAAACACCAACACCGCTGGCTCCATCGTTTGCTCCATCGATAGGAGTATGGTGATGTTTCTCTTCGCCAGCATCTGCATACGGGCGAGTGTCCCAGTGTGCAAATAACAGAACACGCTTTTTAGTATCAGGATTATACACTCCAATAATATTGCGTGATTTCAATATTGTGCCGTTGTAGGCCATAAGGTCGGCGTATTGGTTGTAAACCTTAGCTCCGAAACTCTCCAATTGTTTAGCCAAATAATCACCACAGGCACGATGGGCTTCCGTGTTTGGAACACGGGGACCAAAATCTACTTGTTTTTTTACATAGATGTAGGCACTGTCAGCATTGAAGTCAGGAGCTTTGACTAAAGGCGTACTGTTGTTTTCGTTTTCTTGGCTATTCTTATTGTTACTGCTGCCACAAGCTGTAAGAAGGAGTATTCCTGCCAACAACAGATAAAACAAATTGAATATCTTTCGGAGTAATTGCATAGTTTTCTTTTTAAATGAGTGGTTTATAATTTTAGTCCGTCCAATATTGAAATATAGTTGCCGATAGCTTCTTCTATTTCGGCTACCATGATATATTCATCAGCAGTGTGCGAACGTGAAGATTTGCCCGGACCTATTTTTACCGAAGGGAAAGGCATGAGTGCCTGATCGGAAAGAGTAGGAGATCCGAAAGGTGTCTTTCCAAGTTCAACAGCCCGTTGTACAAACGGATGATTAATGTCTATACGTGAGGAGTTGAGACGGAATGAACGTGCTTTTGCTTCGCAGCTGATATGAGAAGTGATTTCCTTGAACAGTTCCTCATTAGAATAGAATTCATTACTTCGGATATCAACAACGAAAGTACATATGTCTGGCACAACGTTATGTTGTGTACCTGCATTTATCTGTGTAACACTCATTTTGACAGGTCCCAGTAAAGAAGATTCTTTCGGGAAGCGGAACGTGCGAAACCATTCTATATCGCTCAGTACTTTATATATTGCATTATCGCCTTCTTCGCGTGCTGCATGACCGGCTTTTCCACGTGCAGTAACATCAAGTACCATCAATCCCTTTTCTGCAATAGCAGGATTCATTTCTGTCGGTTCGCCAACGACTCCCAATGTAATAGGAGGTAATTGCGGTAAAACACTTTCTATTCCGTTTTTGCCGGAAACCTCTTCTTCGCATGAAGCAAGGAAGATAAGGTTGTAATTTTGCTCAGTCGCACACAAGTACCGGTATGCTTGAAATAAAGATACCAGACTGGCGCCAGCATCGTTGCTTCCTAGGCCATAGAGCTTACCGTTTTCCATTTTAGGAGTAAAAGGTTGTTTGCGCCAGCCGTTAACCGGTTTTACGGTATCTATATGCGAGTTAAGCAATATAGTTGGGCGTTGAGTATTGAACATCGGGCTGATACACCAGATATTATTTCCTGATCTGCCGGTCATGATACCGGTTTCTTCTATATAGTTTTGTAAAAAATCGGCAGCAGCTTCTTCTTCCCTGCTGATAGAAGGGATACCGATTAGAGCTTGAAGTAATGTTAATGCTTCAGATGTGTAGTAACCAATGTCTAACATAAAAAAAGATTCTGTTTTGTGCAGCAAAGATACTTCATTTATTCCAAATTAAACTCTATCTTTGCATTCAGCGATAATAAAATAACTAAATTTTAAATGAGTAATTCTTATTTATCTACTTTGATTTGCCGGCAGGCAAAAAAATATGGTGATCGTATAGCCTTAAAATATCGTGACTATGAAACTGAAAGCTGGATATCTGTTTCATGGAATCAGTTTGCTGAAAAGGTAAATTGGGTTTCGAATGCTTTGATTGCATTGGGGGCAGAAGTTCAGGAAAATATCGGCGTTTTTTCTCAGAATATGCCGGAATGCTTGTATACGGATTTTGGTGCGTTCGGAAGCCGGATTGTTACCATTCCATTATATGCTACGAGTTCGGAAGCACAGGTACACTATATATTGCAGGATGCTGGAATCCGTTTTTTATTTGTGGGAGAACAATACCAGTATGACGTAGCCTGTCGTGTACAGAATTTATGTAAAACACTGAAACAGATTATTATATTCGATCCGAAGGTAAAGCGCTCTGCTTCTGATACAAATTCTATATATTATTCGGATTTCCTGAAGTTAGGAATGGAGAGAAAGTTCCAGGCAGAAGTAGACAAACGCACCTCTGAATCGGGAAACGGAGATTTGGCCAATATCCTTTATACTTCTGGAACAACAGGAGAGTCGAAGGGAGTTATGTTGCATCATTCGTGTTATGAAGCTGCTTTTGCGGCACATGATGGTCGGTTGACGACCTTAGGAGAATCGGATGTCGTTATGAATTTTCTTCCTTTTACTCATATTTTCGAACGTGCTTGGAGTTATTATTGTATAAATAAGGGATGTTTACTTTGTATTAATCTACGTCCGCAGGATATACAGAAAACTATTAAGGAGATTCGTCCTACTGCAATGTGTAGTGTTCCTCGTTTTTGGGAGAAAGTATATGCAGGAGTTCAGGAAAAAATAAATGAAACAACAGGTTTGAAGAAGAGTTTAATGCTTGATGCCTTAAAGGTGGGAAAAGAGCATAATATAACTTATCTGATGAATGGTAAGACTCCTCCTCCATTGTTGCATATGAAATATAAGTTCTATGAAAAAACAATTTATAGCTTACTGAAAAAGACAATTGGTATTGAGAATGGAAATTTCTTCCCGACTGCAGGAGCTGCCATTCCGCGTGCGGTGGAAGAATTCGTTCATTCAGTAGGCATAAATATGATTGCAGGTTATGGACTTACAGAAACTACGGCTACAGTATCTTGTTGCTGGTTTGATAGTTTCCGTATTGGTTCTGTAGGTCGTGTCATGCCAAATCTGGAAATAAAGATAGGGGAAAACAATGAGATTCTTCTTCGGGGCGAGACAATAACAAAAGGTTATTATCGGAAAGAAGCAATGACACGTCAGGTGTTGACTGAAGATGGATGGTTTCATACAGGAGATGCCGGTTATATAGAAGACGGCTTCTTATTTTTGACAGAACGTATTAAAGATTTGTTTAAAACCTCTAACGGAAAGTATATTGCCCCCCAGGCCATCGAAACAAAATTGGTCGTAGATCGTTATATAGATCAGATATCTATTATAGCCGACCAGCGTAAATTTGTTTCGGCTTTGATTGTACCTGAATATGGGCAAGTAAAGAAGTATGCGGAAGAACATCATATCGCGTATACTGATATGAAAGATTTGTTGCAGAAGCAGGAAATAGTGGATTTGTTCCGTTTGCGTATTGATACATTGCAACAGGAGTTCGCCCACTATGAGCAGATAAAACGTTTCACTCTGCTGCCAGAACCTTTCAGTATGGAAAAGGGTGAACTTACTAATACGCTGAAAATAAAGCGTCCGGTATTGATGAAAAATTATGCTAAGGAAATAGAAAAAATGTACGAAGAGTAAAGGATGTAAGGCTGCAATAAAACCGGTTTGTTTTTAGGGCTGCCAAAATCTTTATCTTCTGTTTTTACTTAACAGACGAAATATGTAATTTTGCAATTCGAATAAAAGACAAGAGATTCAATATGATAACAATAGAACAGCTAAAAGATGTAAAGACACGTACTGAAGCCCTTTATCGTTATTTGGATATAGAAAATAAAAAGGTACAGGTAGAAGAAGAACAACTTCGTACGCAAGCTCCAGGATTTTGGGATGATGCTAAGAAAGCAGAAGCACAGATGAAAAAGGTGAAGAGCTTGCAGGGATGGATTGAAGGCTATAATGTAGTAAAGACATTGACAGATGAACTGGAACTGGCTTTCGATTTTTATAAAGATGAATTAGTGACTGAAGAGGAAGTTGATGAGGCTTATGCTAAATCTTTACAGGCTCTTGAAGAATTGGAATTGAAAAATATGCTTCGTTCTGAGGCCGATCAGATGGATTGTGTATTGAAAATCAATTCAGGAGCTGGCGGTACAGAAAGTCAGGACTGGTCGTCTATGCTGATGCGTATGTATATGCGTTGGGCTGAAAGTAACGGCTACAAGCTTTCGGTAGCAAACTTACAGGAAGGTGATGAAGCTGGAATTAAGACTGTTACCATGAATATAGAAGGTGCATATGCTTATGGCTATCTGAAAGGAGAGAATGGTGTGCATCGTTTGGTTCGTGTTTCACCTTATAATGCTCAGGGTAAGCGAATGACTTCTTTTGCATCGGTATTTGTTACTCCATTGGTAGATGACTCCATTGAAGTAGTTGTAGAACCTGCTCGTTTGTCATGGGATACTTTCCGAAGTGGAGGTGCCGGTGGACAGAACGTCAATAAGGTAGAATCAGGAGTACGTTTGCGTTATCAGTATAAAGATCCTTATACTGGTGAGGAAGAAGAAATTTTGATTGAAAATACCGAAACTCGCGACCAGCCTAAGAATAAAGAAAATGCAATGCGTCAGTTGCGTTCTATTTTGTACGATAAAGAATTGCAGCATCGTATGGAAGAACAGGCAAAGGTTGAGGCCGGAAAGAAAAAGATCGAATGGGGATCACAGATTCGCAGTTATGTATTTGACGACCGTCGTGTAAAAGATCATCGTACTAATTACCAGACATCCGATGTGAATGGAGTCATGGATGGTAAAATTGATGGTTTCATCAAGGCATATCTGATGGAATTCTCCGATAGCGAGGCATAAGAAGAATAAATTCTTTTTAATACAATATGTCGCACATTCAAATTTAAAGTTTAATCTAAATATACTAGCTATGGGAAATAAAAAACATAACAAGAAGCAAGATTACAGCAAGCGTGAAGAAGAAAAAGCAAATCGTTTGATAAAGTATTTGTGTGTAGCTTTAATTATTTTGGCTGTCTTGATTATGACCCTTTATTCATTGTCTTAAAAAACGATAACCACGATGGCACAGGAAATAGAACGTAAGTTTTTGGTGAAGGATGATTCCTATCGTCAGCTGGCTGACAGTAAAAGCCGGATAAAGCAAGGTTATATTTGTAGTGCTCGTGGGAGAACTGTGAGAGTACGTATCCGCGATAAGGAAGGTTTTCTTACAATAAAAGGGCCCTCGGATGAGTCGGGGTTAAGTCGCTATGAGTGGGAACGTCAGATTCCGCTTCAAGAAGCAGAAGAATTGATGAAACTTTGCGAGCCTGGACTCATCGATAAGACACGTTATTTGGTAAACTTTGATAATCATACTTTCGAGGTAGATGAGTTTTATGGCGAAAATGAGGGACTCGTTGTTGCCGAAGTAGAACTCTCTACCGCGGAAGAAACATTCTCATCTCCTGCTTTTCTTGGAGAAGAAGTGACAGGGCAGGTGAGATATTACAATTCTTTTCTGATGAAAGAACCATACTCTACATGGAAAAAATAACAGTTTATTTCTTCTGAAACCTTCAAAAACCACCTGTAAACTGTTACAGAAGGGGGTAAAAACTGTTATATGATAGATATTCCCCTGTGTATTATCTGATTTTATGAAATTGGTTGTCCGTTTATGAGCTAATATTGCAGTACCAAACGAAACAAGAATATTAATCTCAAACACCAATTATAAAATTATGAGAACTGCTAATTTTGCTCAGGATCTGTTGAGCGTTCAGACAGAACTATTGAATTTTGCTTATAAGTTGACAGCAGATCGCGAAGAAGCAAATGACCTCCTTCAGGAAACTTCATTGAAGGCTTTAGACAATGAAGATAAATATACAGCTGAAACAAATTTCAAGGGATGGATCTATACCATCATGCGTAATATCTTTATTAATAATTATCGTAAGGCTTTACGCGATCAGACTTATGTAGACCAGACCGATAATCAATTTTATTTGAATCAGAATATAGACATTGAAGGTGATTCAACTGAAGGTTCTTATGATTTGAAGGAAATGCGTCGCATAGTTAATGCTTTGCCTAAGGAATATCGCATTCCATTTTCTATGTACGTATCAGGGTTCAAGTATCGTGAGATAGCAGATAAGCTGGGGCTTCCACTTGGTACTGTAAAGAGCCGTATTTATTTTACCCGGCAAAAGTTGCAGGAAGAACTGAAGGACTTCCGTTGAAATTGTGAAAAAACTCTCTATCTTTAAAATAATTAATAACGTTTTTCATTGACTCCGGGGGCTGTGAAGTTCCCGGAGTTTCTCATTTTTGCAGGAGTCTCTTTATTATAGGGCGGAGTATATAATAGCTGACTGGCAATGCTAATCCTACTCCCAGGCTATTGGCTAGAAAATCTAGCCAGTCACCACTTCGGTTGTCTGTGCATGAAGCTTGTAACAGTTCAATACATCCACTCATGAAGATTGGCAATATAATACCTCCTGTGATTAGTTTTTTCCATACGATGAACTTATGCAGTCTTAGGTATTCGAACCAAATGACCATGGTCAGGCCTCCATACATACAAATATGCACTATTTTATCAATAAACGGAACGTTGTTTAATTCTGTTTGAGGAGGAGTAAAGAAAGATAAATAACAGATTACGATGATTGTTATTATAGATAGAGGATAAGTCCTTATGTAATACATAATATGCTAATTTTTTATATTTAGCGCGAAAATACGATATTTTTTGTATTTTTGCGCCTTATAATTGTACAAACTATAACAAAAAGTCTTATGCATCATAATGATCGAGTAAGTTTTGGCAGTAGGTTAGGAGCTATTTTAGCAGCTGCTGGTTCGGCAGTTGGGTTAGGTAATATATGGCGCTTCCCATATGAAACAGGAAACCATGGGGGAGCTGTCTTTATTTTGATATACTTAGGATGCATTTTTATTTTAGGTCTTCCGATTATGATTGCCGAGTTTACTATTGGACGGCATTCGAAGGCTAGTACCGGAGAGGCTTTTAAGGTTTTGGCGCCAAAAGGTTATTGGAAGTGGGTCGGATATTTAGGTGTACTGACAGGCTTTCTGATATTAGGATATTATTCTGTTGTAGCAGGATGGACGTTAGAATATGTTTTTGAAGCTGCGACCGGACAGTTTGCCGGTAAATCCTCATCTGAATTTGTTTCGATGTTTCAGCAGTTTTCTCAGAATCCTATACGCCCTTTGATATGGCTGACAGTTTTTATGCTGCTTACTCACTTTGTGATTGTAAAAGGGGTACAGAAAGGAATTGAACGTTCCTCTAAAGTATTGATGCCTTTACTCTTTATTCTGGTTGTTGTACTGGCAGTTTGTTCGGTTATGCTTCCAGGTGCAGAAAAAGGTATAGAGTTCTTACTGACTCCAGATTTTAGTAAAATAACACCTGATGTTTTTCTTGGTGCCATGGGACAGGCCTTCTTTTCTTTAAGTCTGGGCATGGGATGTCTGTCTACATATGCTTCCTATTTTGGGAAAGAAACCCGTTTGGGACATACAGCAATGAGTGTCGGACTCATTGATACATTTGTGGCTGTACTGGCTGGACTGATAATCTTTCCGGCTGCTTTTTCCGTAGGTATAGAGCCCGATGCAGGTCCTTCACTTATCTTTATTACATTGCCGAATGTCTTTCAACAAGCATTTAGTGGAGTTCCGTTGCTAGCGTATGTTTGTTCCATTCTGTTTTATGTATTATTGGCATTAGCAGCTTTGACTTCTACAATTTCACTGCATGAGGTTTCTACGGCATTTTTGCATGAGAAATTTCATTTTACCCGTAGTAAAGCAGCAACTATCATCACTGTATCCAGTTTGCTGATTGGAATTGTTTCTTCATTGGCATTGGGCGATTGGAGCAGTTATACGATAGCTGGAATGAATTTATTTGATGCATTGGATTTCCTGACAGCGAAAATTATGCTTCCTTTGGGTGGTATGTTTGCTGCTATATTTGTCGGTTGGGTTATCGATCGCCGTATAGTACGTGATGAAGTGACTAATTATGGAACATTGAAAGCTACATTTTACCCTGTTTATATTTTTATTTTAAAGTTTATAGCTCCTATTGGTATTGCTTTAATTTTTATGAATGAACTCGGACTGTTAGGATAAACCGATGTGGAAAGATTTCTTTTATTATACTAAATCGGAGCGACGGGTAATTCTTCTCTTGCTGGCTATAGCTTTATTATTGTTGGGAATATGGGCTGTTATGGAATACTTACGTCCGGTGGAGGTACCTGTTACGTTGTCCGAAAGTGAGGAAATCGATTCATTTCTTGCAAATCTGGAAGAACAGGAAAAAATACGTAAGAGTCACACTTCAAAGAATGAAATATCTGCCGTATTGCAACCCTTCGATCCGAATACCGCAGATTCCGTATTATTACGTCAGTTAGGACTTCCGGTTTATATTGTTCGTAATATACTGAAGTATCGAGCGAAAGGAGGGGTTTTCCGTTCACCGGAGTCTTTTTCCCGTATATATGGCTTAAAGGAAGAAGTGTATCAGAAGCTGAAGCCTTATATTACGATTGCTCCACTTGTATCAGTCAGTCATGTTCGTACAGATACTTTTAGACAATTAAAAGATACAATACCTTACATACCTAAATATGAGGAGGGAACAATAGTCGATTTGAACAAAGCAGATACTTCCATTCTGAAGCGTATTCCCGGCATTGGGAGTACATTGGCACGTATGATTGTGGTTTACCGGCAGCGCCTTGGAGGTTTCTATGATGTGGCACAACTACAGGAAGTACCTCATGTTGGGGTTGAACTGAATAAGTGGTTTGTCGTTACACCTGCTGGTTTACATAAGATTCAGGTAAATAGTGCCTCTTTGGATAAATTGAGATCACATCCTTATATGGACTTTTATAAGGCTAAAGCCATTATGGAGTATCGCCGTAAACGAGGTAAAATAAAAGGTCTTTCTCAGCTCTCCATGTTTGAGGAGTTTACCGAGAAAGACCTGAAAAGATTATCTCCCTATCTAACTTTCGAGTGATTGGGTTATTCAGCTGTATATCCGGCTGCCTTAGCTATCTTTATAGGTATTTCTGTATTGTCAATTCTTCCTTGGAAGAGGTCTGCTCCGGCACCGATTGCAAATACAGGTACATATCCGGCTGAATGTCCTCCGCTGGTCCAGCCAACCAAAGCGATTTCATCGATAATACGTTTAGCTTCTGCTGCCAAAGGTTCGTCTTGTGCATATTCGCTCTTTTCTAATTTGGCTTCTTTACCCTTGAACGTGTCGTTGTATTTAGCCAACAGACGTTCTTCCTGCTTTTCGTTAAGTTTTACTTTGTCCCAGAAACCGAAATTTTCTTTCAGAGCTTGTTGTACTTTTTCCCAAGAAACATTGTTGTTGTACTTTTTGCGCAATTCGTTCAGAATACGGGTAAAACCGCTTTCACTCACTTTCTGGTTCTTAAGAACTTGCAAATTTAGTTTGTAGGCTCCCGTGCCCAACACAAATCCTCCTGTCTCATGGTCGGCAGTAACTACGATAAGTGTTTCATCCGGATGCTGAGAATAAAACTCATAAGCGACCTTTACCGCTTCATCCATGTCGGCTACTTCATGGAAAACAGTAGCTGCATCATTGCTATGGCATGCCCAGTCTATTTTTCCCCCTTCTACCATCAGGAAAAATCCTTTAGACAAATCTTTCGACAGGAAATTTATTGCCGAACGGGTTATGTCTGCAAGAGTCAAGTCGTCTTTAGTGCGGTCGATTGCATATGGAATGGCCGTACGGTCTTTTTCTGAAGCTTTTTCCGACTGGAACAGAATCATTTTGTCTGCCTTCTTGCATTTTTTCAGATAGTCTTTATATCCTCTGGCAATTGTATAACCATTTTTTTCGGCCATAGTGTACAGGTTTTCAGAATTGCCATCCTTGTTGTCTTTATTGTTCGGATCGATAAAGTCTGAACCTGCATAAAAGTCAAATCCGGCTTTATATAAATCTGTACCTATTTTATAATAACTTCCACGACTGGGATCGTGAGCATAGAAAGCTGCTGGAGTTGCGTGGTCTACACTTACACTAGTTGTCACACCTACCCGGCAACCTTTATTTTTTGCCCATACAGCGACACTGCTGACTTCGGTCTGCAAATCTTGCTTCATCCCTATCGTACCGTTTTGAGTCTTGTTTCCTGTTGCAAGAGCTGTACCGGCTGCGGCAGAGTCAGTAACTCCGTTAGTTGCCGAAAAAGTAGTGGCAGTAGTTGCATAAGGAAATTGTGTGAACCAGATAGGTGTAAGACCTATTTTACCTTCCAGTTCACCACGGTATAATTCTGTACCTTGAACTTGGTTTACTCCCATTCCATCACCGATGAAATAAAATACATATTTCGCTTGTTGTGCATAGCCCGACAAGACGAGGAGAAGAAAAGATAATAATAATGAAAGTTTCTTCATGTTTTTAGCTATTATTGATTTGTACAAACTTACGATATAATTCTGTAAAGTCGAAATTATTTATTCTTATTTGTGTAAACCGAAACTTAAATGTTCTTCCTGTTTCAATTGTTGCTACAATGTTTTTTCATTTCTATAACAAAATACATTTTGATTACTTTTTCGTTTCTGGCTTCATCAAAGTAAATATTGTACAAAAATGGTATAAAAAGAAAATGGTATGCGTTAATGGATTAATGATTTTATAAATTAATATTTATCATTATGAAGAAGACATTGGTAAAATGGTCGTGTCTGGTCATTGGGGTACTGGCATCATGTCAGCAGAGAGATTTATCAGAGGGTATTTCATCAGATTCTTTGGCTTTGAACTTACAAGCTTCTGTTGCGGGAGAAATTATATCAAGAACGACTACTCAACAAGACGGACATACAACGTTCGTGCAAGGTGATAAGATAGGATTTTTCATGCCCGAAGGAGATGATGCTATTTTGTGGACATTGGGTGAAAGTGTCTGGCAGCCGGATACTCCTTTGTTTTGGCCGGACCAGAAGAATGATTATGATTTTTGTGCCTTTTATCCATATGCAGAAGGAGCTCAGCGTGCTAATGTGCCTATGCCGGATTTGAGCAAGCAGGATGGAACGTTGGAGAATATCGGGAAGTGGGATTTTCTGGTAGCCAATAAAACTTGCAACTATCAGACCAATTCTGGTAAGGTATCTTTTACTGATGAATCTGCGTTTAAACATACTTGCAGTCTGGTACTGGTCACTCTCGTAAAGAATGAAAAAGATGCTGAAACAACATTGAAGACTGCTGGCTTTGAAGGAAAAGGAATTGTTTCGAAATATATCTATAATTTTACGGAAGGAAAGATGCAGCCAGTGGCCGAAAGTCCGGAAGTCAATAAACTCTTGTTGGATATGGAGCCGGAAGGAGTAGCTATTACAGAAGAAGGCTATGAGATAGCCGTTTTGCTGAATCCGACATCAGAAGATGGTACATTGAAGTTTTCTATTTCATATGAACGTGATGGATTTGCGTACGAAGCTTATACTGAAGCAATGAAAGGACATCTGGTTGGAGGAAAATGTTATAAGTATAAAGTGAAAATAGAAAAGGAAAGCCTGATCATTGAAGGCAGTGATATTTCAGACTGGCAAACAGATGGTGAAACAGAAGATATAACAGTGAACGACGTACCTAAAGTTGAATAATTTTTAGTTTTTGCATAATATCTCTCCCTCAAGCATTGCCGGAAATAAGATAAAAACGTGTAAATTTGCAAAATATTTAAAATATAAAACAATTAAAGCTCTTTTTGGTATATGAAGGCACTCAAGGAACGTATCTTGCGCGATGGTAAATGTTTTGAGGGAGGAATATTAAAAGTAGATAATTTTATTAATCATCAGATGGACCCGATTCTGATGAAATCTATGGCGGTAGAGTTTGTACGCCGTTTTGCTAGTACAAAAATCAATAAAATACTGACTATCGAGGCCAGTGGTATTGCTCCGGCTATAATGGTAGGATATTTGCTCGAGCTTCCTGTTGTCTTTGCAAAGAAAAAGAAACCCAGTACAATGGAAAACATGCTTACTACTACGGTGTATTCGTTTACAAAAGACCGTTCGTATGAGGTATGTGTCAGCAGTGACTATTTGTGTCCGGGAGATAAGGTATTGTTTATCGATGATTTCCTTGCAAATGGTAATGCGGCAAAAGGAATCATAGACCTGGTACAAAAGGCAGGAGCAGAACTTGTGGGTATGGGATTTTTGATAGAGAAGTCATTCCAGCATGGTGGTGACTACTTGCGTGCACAAGGTATTCATGTAGAATCATTGGCTATTATCGAAAGTTTGGATCATTGCGAAATTAAAATAAAAGAGTAATTTTTCGTGGAGGAACTGTATTTCTGAGTCTGGAATACAGTTCCTTCATTTTTTTATTTTTCATATTTTAAAAAGTTAGTATTAGTTTTAATGGAAAAAGAACAGACACAAGCTCCGGGGGCGGGGCTGATTTACGGACTGAATGACCGTCCGCCTGTGAAAGAAACAATTTTTGCTGCTTTGCAACATCTGTTGGCTATCTTTGTTGCTATTATTACTCCTCCGTTGATTATTGCCGGTGCGTTAAAACTTGATTTGGAAACAACTGGTTTTCTCGTTTCTATGGCTTTGTTTGCATCTGGTGTTTCTACATTTATTCAGTGCCGTCGGGTAGGACCGATCGGCTGTGGATTACTTTGTATTCAGGGAACCAGTTTCTCGTTTATCGGACCTATCATCTCAGCCGGACTGACAGGAGGTCTTTCTGCTATTTTTGGAGCATGTATCGTTGCTTCTTCGGTAGAGATGCTTATTAGCCGTGTATTGAAATATACTCGCCGTGTTATTACTCCGCTGGTTTCGGGTATTGTTGTGACGCTTATCGGTATGAGTCTGATAAAAGTAGGTATTTCCGCATGTGGCGGAGGTGCTGTTGCACAGGCAAATGGAACATTTGGAGCGATAGAACATGTTGGTCTTGCTGCTCTTGTTCTGATATTGATTATCATATTTAACCGAAGTTCAAACCGCTATCTGCGTATGAGCTCCATTGTTATAGGTCTGGTTATCGGCTATATCACAGCATGGGCATTGGGAATGGTAGATTTCTCGGCTGTACAGAGTTATGGTGGTTTCAATATACCTGTACCTTTCCGCTATGGTATTTCGTTCGATATTTCTTCTATCATTGCATTGGCATTGGTTTATCTGATTACTGCAATAGAGGCTTATGGTGATATTACTGCCAATTCTCTGATTTCGGGTGAACCGGTAGAAGGGGAAACTTTTGTGAAACGCGCTTCTGGAGGTATTCTGGCAGATGGATTCAACTCTATGTTGGCTGGTTTCTTCAATTCCTTCCCCAATTCAATTTTTGCACAGAACAACGGTATGATACAGCTTACAGGAGTGGCCAGCCGCTATGTAGGTTATTATATTGCCGGCTTCCTGATTGTTCTCGGCTTGTTCCCAGCTGTAGGACTTGTATTTTCGCTGATGCCCGAGCCTGTGCTTGGTGGAGCTACTTTGTTGATGTTCGGTACAGTAGCTGCAGCTGGTATCCGTATCATTGCTGCACAGAAGATTGACCGTAAAGCTACACTGGTTATGGCTCTGAGTTTCTCTTTTGGTCTGAGTGTAGAACTTGTACCCGATATACTTTGTCAGTTGCCGGAAACATTGCGTAATATTTTTGCGTCAGGTATTACAACTGGTGGACTGACTGCTATTCTTGCCAACTTGCTGATTCGTATCAAAGAATAATCGTACAGAATAGTTCTAAAGATTTACAGATTCTAATAAGCAATATAAAAGGCTCTATCAAATTCCGTTTCGGAAAGTGATAGAGCCTTTTTTAATTGATATTGAGTATTCGGTGTATCAGATATAAATTTTCTTATTATGCATCTTCGGTTTGTTCCGAAACACTTCTTCCGCTCTCTTCAATCATCGAGCGTATGTATTCATTAAATTCATCCTGTTTCATCAGCTCTTCCAGCGTAATATGCATACGCCAGCGCCAGTAATGACGCGGATCGGCAGGAACATTGATTCGTTCGATGTTGATATCCGGATTACGAAGTGCACCGTCCATCGAAGTCCAGTCTTGCCATGTCAGTATACAGAGCATAGACGGACTCTCCAAATGCTGGCGTATAACTTCCTCGCACAGCCACTCTGGTGCGTGTTCAGGAACATTGCCCCAATGTCCCAGTTCCTGATGGTAGAAGCGTTCGGTCAGTTCTTTATCTTCTTCCCACCAGCCTCTGAAAGTAGACATATCATGTGTACCTATCGTACATACAGACTGGAAAGGATATTCGTGTACCTGTCCGAATTCGTGTGTCGGGCTCTTGGGCATTCGCTGGATCTCAAGTGACAGAATTTGCAGCTGGTTCATAACCCATGGTACACAGTCGGGAACCATTCCGAGATCTTCTCCACATACCAGCATCGATGTAGCCTGTGTCAGAACAGGAAGTTTTTTCATTGCTTCGTGATACCAGAACTCATTATGTCGCTGGTAATAGTAATGATTGTACAGATGATTGAATGCTTCCTGATCCTGTTCTCTTAGCTGCTTGAAGATATAATCATTCTGAACGGCGATTCGTGGATGATACATTTCTGGGTTGTCACGGTCGGGAATGAAAAGTACATCACTGATCAGTGCGTAAAGCTTTTCTTTTATGTCCTGACTTTCAGCATCAGGTTTGTCGGCAAAGTAAGCTTCTACCTTCCGTTGTGTATCAAATTCAGGTCGCATGACGTAAATATCATGATGCAACCGTTTTACGAAGGTTTCTTTTACTTCCTCACTATGTTCGCCGAATACCGTATTCAGTATATAATCATTGATAAACGGACGTGTCATTGTTTCCCGGCTGAAAGCCAGTCCGAAACTCTGAATTTCTTCCTTACTCATCGGGAGGGAAGGTACAAACTGTCCCAGCAAACCGTGTACTGAATGATAGGGGATTTCCCAAATGCGGAAAAAGCCCAGTATATGGTCGATACGGTAAGCGGTAAAGTATTCTGCCATTTTCCGGAAACGTTTTTGCCACCAGCTGTAGTTATCTTTTGCCATTACATCCCAGTTGTAAGTCGGCATACCCCAGTTCTGTCCGTTGGTAGAGAATGCGTCTGGTGGTGCTCCAGCCTGTCCGTTCATGTTGAAGTAATACGGTTCTACCCATGCTTCTACACTTGTACGGCTGATACCGATAGGAATATCTCCTTTGATAATGACTCCCTTGCTTCGTGCATAGTCGGAAGTGGCAAGCAACTGCACATGCAATTCATATTGCAGGAAGTAGTAGAATGCTATTTTACTGTATGCAGTACTGTTCGGATTACATAATTCCTGGATTTGTTCTTTGTCGTATCTGCTATATTCGCCCCAGTTGTTGAAGTCGGAAGTGTGATTCAGATCACGCAGGTAGCTGTATGCTGCATATGGAATGAGCCATTCTTTGTTGTCGCGGAAAAAGGCTTCAAAGCTTTCAGATGTTAGAATATTTTCTGACTCTTGTTCGAAAAGCATTCTCAGATAACTTCTTTTCTGTTTGTTCACTTCTTCATAGTCTACTTGCGGAAGACTGTTCAGGCGGATACGCTGCTCTTCGAACATTTGGCTGGCTTCTTCGTTCTGCAATGCAGGAAGCTGGCGCAGGTCAATATACATCGGGTGGAAAGCATAAATGGATATACTGTTGTATGGATATGAATCCATCCATGTATCTGTCATTGTCGTATCGTTGATCGGAAGTATCTGTACGACTTTCTGTTTTGTAGCCGATGCCCATGTAATGAATGTCTTCAGGTCGCCAAAGTCGCCTACACCGAAACTTCCTTCCGAGCGAAGCGAAAATACCGGTATGGCACATCCGGCTACACGCAAGCTGCGAGTGTTGAAAAAAACTTCTGTTTCAGGTGGAAAATATGTTTCTCCCCGCTGTAAGGGTTGTGTATGGAATATCCGGTTGTTTCGTGTTTCCCATGCCACTACGGCTCCGGTCTTGTTGCTGACTGCTACGAATTTATATTCGAAAGGAAATTTCAGCGATGAGGCGTCTACTGTCAGTTGCCATACGTTAGGGCGGACTTCACGCATACGTATGGGACGGCAGTATTCCCAGTTGCCCAAGGCATTGCAACTGCCTATAAGACCGAGCGATTGTTCTTTGCTGCTCAGTCCCGGACATAAGGCACGGAATGTTATGCAACTTCCTACATTGTCGTTCAGCCTGACAGGACTGACCGGAGTATATTTCCCGTTGAATGCAGAGCTGTACCGGTAATTGTTTTCTGGTAAGTCACGCCAGCAGTCGTCTATAATATAACAACTCTGCTGGGCATTGCCCGGATAGATGATGTGGGCGATGGCTCCCAGTTCTTTACGTGTACATGAATTATCTCTATATATAGCGTACCGGTAGGTGAGAGGTGCGTCGCATGGTGACAACTGGTAGTCGCAACTGCCTTGCCATTCGACGCCGTCGCGGGTAGACAGGGCTACTGACTGATTCTCATCTTCATCGAAGATGATGCGTACTTCTTCTCCCCATAGCGTACGATACTGGATTCGGAATATCAGTTTCATCTTGTTTCGAAGTATTAGTTTAATTGTCTTTTCAAAAATAAACAATAAAACCGAAAAAACGCTTTTATCCCCTGTGTAATTTTTATTCGGAGAGGGATTGGATTTTCCTTTTTACAGGTTTCAAATAGTTATGAATGGAGAGAGGAATACCGGTTTGTGAGATTCTGAGGCAAGCCCTGAAAATAAAAAAGCTCCGGAAATTGTTTCCGGAGCTTTCCTCATTGTAAGATGTGAGGATGGATTTAAAAATTTGGTTTATAAAAAATGCACTACGCATCAATGTTGGCGTAGGTAGCATGTTTTTCAATAAATTCACGGCGCGGAGCGACGTCGTCACCCATCAACATGGAGAATATATAGTCGGCTTCAGCCGCATTTTCAATGCTTACCTGTTTCAGTATACGTGTTTCCGGATTCATGGTTGTTTCCCACAACTGTTCCGGATTCATTTCACCCAAACCTTTGTAGCGCTGTGTGTGAATACCGGTTTCTGTTCCGTCACCATATTTCTGCATAAATGCCTGACGTTCTTCATCAGTGTAACAATATTCGCTGATTTTACCTTTCGAGCATTTGTACAGAGGCGGGTTGGCGATGTAAAGGTGTCCGCCCTGAATTACTTCAGGCATATAGCGGTAGAACAATGTCATGATAAGGGTGTCGATGTGAGAACCATCGACATCGGCATCGGTCATGATGATCACCTTGTGATAACGGAGCTTGTCGATGTTCGCTTTCTTGCTATCTTCAGTTCCGTCTACACCGAAACGTACCCCCAGTGCCTGGATGATATTGTTTACCTCATCGCTTTCGAATGCTTTATGCCACATGGCTTTCTCTACATTCAGGATCTTACCACGCAATGGAAGAATGGCCTGGAACTGGCGGCTGCGTCCTTGTTTTGCAGAACCACCTGCTGAGTCACCCTCGACAAGGAACAATTCACATTCTTCTGCCGTACGGCTTGAACAGTCGGCAAGCTTTCCTGGCAGACCGCCTCCACCCATCGGGCTCTTGCGCTGTACCGATTCACGTGCCTTACGGGCAGCGATACGTGCTGTTGCCGCAAGAACAACTTTGTCGACAATCGTTTTTGCTTCCTTCGGATGTTCTTCCAGATAGTAAGTAAGAGCTTCACCTACAGCCTGATTTACAGCACCGCTTACCTCGTTGTTACCCAGTTTGGTCTTGGTCTGTCCTTCGAACTGTGGCTCTGCTACTTTTACTGAAATAACGGCAATCAGTCCTTCGCGGAAGTCTTCACCAGATATTTCTACTTTTGCTTTTTCCAGTGCTTTGCTTTCTTCAGCATATTTTTTCAGTACACGAGTCAAAGCTGTACGGAAGCCCGCTTCGTGTGTACCACCTTCTATAGTGTTGATGTTATTCACATACGAGTGCAGGTTTTCGCGGAAGCCTGTATTGTACATGATAGCACATTCGATAGGGATACCCTGTTTCTCTGTATTCAGGTAAATCACATCGTCGATAAGCGGAGTGTTTGTCGAGTTCAGGAAACGGACAAACTCTTTTACACCTTCTTCTGAGTGGAAAATTTCTTGTTTGAACGATCCGTCTTCTTCTTTCTCGCGCTTGTCGGTCAGCGTAATGGTGATACCTTTATTCAGGTATGCCAGTTCACGCATACGTGCCTGTAGGATATTATATTTATATTCGGTGGTAGTGAAAATGCTTCCATCGGGCCAGAAAGTCTGTCGGGTTCCGGTGATATCGGTAGTACCCACTTCCTTTACGGCATAGAGCGGCTTTCCGCATGCATATTCCTGCTGGTAGATTTTTCCGTTTCGGAATACGTTTGTTGTCATGTGTGTAGAAAGAGCATTTACACACGATACACCTACACCGTGCAAACCTCCGGATACCTTGTATGAACCTTTGTCGAATTTACCTCCGGCATGCAGCACAGTCATAACTACTTCCAATGCCGATTTTTTCTCTTTTTCATGGAAATCGACAGGAATACCACGACCGTTATCCTGTACGGTGATTGAATTGTCTTCGTTGATTGTTACTTCTATATGGGTACAATAACCGGCCAGGGCTTCATCGATAGAGTTGTCTACTACCTCATACACCAGATGGTGCAATCCCTTTTCACTAATATCGCCGATATACATGGCGGGACGTTTACGTACGGCTTCCAGTCCTTCCAACACCTGGATGCTGCTTGCCGAGTAATTGTTTCCGCTGCTTGGTATCAGTTCTTCACTCATCTCTTTTTACTTCTAGTTTTTTAAGTGTTCAAAATTACTAAAAAAGCGTGATATAACCGAACTTATGATTCTAAAAAACTTGAAATTCGGATAGGAAATGGTGAACTTCTATGCTTATTCTTTGTGTGAATACAATACGGACTGCCGTCGTTTTCAGTCCGGCGGCAGTCCGTGGCAGATGAAATGTTTTATAGGGGTAAGATGTGTCCCGTAAAGTTATAATTACTCCCTAAGAAACTTTTGGTCAGCCGGACGAAGCATCGGTTGGTATCCTTATAAAGAATTATCAGCATGGTGGAAACTCTGGTTGCCTCTCCATTGGTCTTTAATTCGTAATGAATGTCTCCGTTCTTTTGCTTTTCTCCTTTGGATAGTGTGGCTGTAAGTCCACATTCATGTCGGGGAGATCTTTTAGTCCGGCTGCCTATATCTTCGGGTGAGATGTAGTAAGAAACCTCATTGCCTTGCATGCTGAAGTAGCAGTCGGATGCGAATCGTTGCTTCGGACGTCTTCTGGAAGTGCTTTTGTCGTAGATTTTTTCTATTACAATTTTGAAGCTGTGTTGTTCCAGTGCTTGTATTGCCTGTTCATGGCTTACTTTTTCGGTTGCAAGGTTTGTGGTTTTGCATCCGCTTCCCAACAAAAGAATGGTAACAAACAAAAAGAGAGAAACTGTGGTTTTCATAATCATAGGTTTTTAATAGGTGAAGCAAAAAAAACAGGTTGTCGATAACTTTTAGAGTTTTGCGTTTTCAGAGGCTCTTTTCGGAAACTGATTGCAACTTTTCGAAAAGACTATTCCTTTTCAGTTGCAATATAGTGCTTTTTTTTTTTTAAGAAAAAAGTGATTATATGTTTTTATAGACTGTCCTTCTGTATGAGTTGAGAGGAGTTTAGGATGCTCTGAAGTGTAGGTCTGATATAGGAATCGGAGGTGAAATGAACTTGCGAATATCTCCGGGCAGAAGAAAAGGGGTATTGTGAGGTATAAACGACAAAAGGCCGAATCATTTCGATTCAGCCTTAATATCCTTAAAGTGAGCAATTACTTAAGCCAATTTGCTGATGTGAGCAGCCAATTTTGACTTCAAGTTAGCAGCTTTGTTCTTGTGGATAATGTTACGTTTAGCCAATTTATCCAACATTTTCTGTACGTTAGGGAACAGAGCTACAGCTTCTGCTTTGTCAGTAGTTGCACGAAGTTTCTTCACTGCGTTACGCATAGTCTTAGCATAATATCTGTTGTGAAGTCTTCTCTTTTCTTCTTGTCTGATTCTTTTGATAGATGATTTGTGATTTGCCATCTCGACTAATCTTTAATATTGTTCGTGATTTTGTTTATTATGTAGCCCGTGGGGGAATCGAACCCCCCTTTCAAGAATGAAAATCTTGCGTCCTAACCGATAGACGAACGGGCCATCCTTAGATTCAGGATTATTCCTGACTTGCTTTTCGAGGACATATATCTCTCGATTGCGGATGCAAAGGTATGAAGAATTTTCATTCCTGCAAAACTTTCTGTGATTTTTTTTTATTAAATCATTTGCAGTTTGTCGGGGTACGTGAAATTTTGGTTCGGATAGGTGCGATTTTTACTCGTTTGGTCATGGAAAACAACCGTTTATTCCTTTTGTATAGCTGAGCTGGTTTAGTTTGATTATTGAAAGCTTGTATATTTGCAATATATCAGAGTGTCCGGTTTCTTCGAAGAAAGAATAGGAGAGGCTCTGAAAATCTGAAGTCGCTCTCTCTCTTATTAAAGTTTTTATAAAATGGTTGCCCTGCATGATAAATAATTACTGTTATTTACATGCAGGGATTTTTGCATTATGTGTATCTTTGCCTCCGTTATGTTGCAAAAATACGTTGGCATAGTTCTTCATACGGTAAAGTATAACGACAAGGCAAATATCGTGCATGTCTATACCGAGCAGTCGGGCAGAATGTCTTTTCTGATTCCGGCACAGCGTTCTCGTAAATCAGCTGTAAAGCAAGTGCTTTTCCAGCCTTTGTCTGTCGTGGAATTTGAGGCGGATATGCGTCCTCGTTCCGGTATTCATCCCATCAAGGAGGCAAAAGCCTGGTACGTCTTTACGTCATTGCCTTATGATCCTTACAAATCGGCAATAGCCATGTTTCTGGCAGAATTCCTTTATCGTGCATTGAAGGAGGAAACTACCAATGTTCCTTTATTTGCCTATCTGGTTCACTCTGTACAGTGGCTGGATGTTTGTGAAACCAGTTTTGCCAATTTTCATTTGGTCTTTTTAATGCGACTTTCCCGTTTTCTCGGGCTTTATCCCAACGTTGAAGAGTATTCTTCCAGCGACTATTTTGATTTGCTGAATGCTTGCTTTGTTTCTTCTCAGCCTTATCATGGCATGTTTGTTCGTCCGGAAGAGGCTTCTCATATACGTACTCTGATGCGTATGAATTATGAAACAATGCATCTGTTTGCTATGAACCGGATGGAGCGGAATCGTTGTCTGGATATCATCAATGAATATTATCGTTTACATTTACCTGACTTTCCGGAGTTGAAATCGCTTCCTGTTTTGCAAGAATTGTTTTAGATGTATAGCCTCTGAAAGTAACTCGGATAAAATAACAGGAAGTTTTAGAAAAACATCGTGAATTTTTCGGAAATTCATCGAGATCTTTTTTGAAAAATTGTACAAAAAAAGAACACTTTTTTATGACCTTTTCGTTGACTTATTTGCTTTCGCTATATAAGACATAACACCTTGTTTTCTAAGCAATAAAAAAAGATACGGAACTCTCATGGAAAGTTCCGTATCTTGTATAAGGTTTAGTCTAACTTTTCTGGATGGAGGAGAATTACTGCAACAATTCTTTTACTTTTGCAGAAATAGCACGTCCTTCGGCAAGTCCGGCCAGTTCTTTGCTGGCAACACCCATAACTTTTCCCATATCCTTTCCGCTAGTTGCACCAACACGTGCAATGATTTCTTTCAATTTAGCTTCCAGTTCTTCAGCTGAAAGTTGTTTGGGAAGGTATGCTTCGATGACACGTACCTGAGCCATTTCTTCTTCTGCGAGATCTGCACGGCCTTGTCCTTCGTAAACGGCAGCAGAATCTTTTCCTTGTTTTACCAGCTTCTGCATAATTTTCAGTGCAGCTTCATCGGTCAGTGTATCATTTGCTCCCGGAGCTGTTTTAGCTTCCAGGAAACACTTTTTGACATTGCGCAAGGTTTCCAGTCTGACCTTGTCTTTGGCTTTCATTGCCTCTTTGATATCGTTGCTGATTTGTTCGAATAAATCCATAGTAATATAGTTATAAAATTGTAGTTCGTTTCTTGTTTAGAAAGTGATGGTCATAGAGCCATTCTCGCTATTGTCCAGCTTAGGGGTTGAGCTTTCTTCGGCAACGGCTCTCGACTGGATACTTTCGAGTACAGCTTTTGAACGCTTGTAGGTAGGAGTTGTTTCTACCATGCTGATGATATCATCATTGTCCAGATCTTCTTGTGTGAAGATATAGATTTTGTAGTTTCCTTTCTTCCGGTTGTTTTTATAACTTCCCGGATAGAAATCATCACGGCGTTCGGCCTTCTTTTGTTCTTCTTCCTCCAGTTCTTCCTGACGTTTTTGTTCTTCTGCAGAAAGTTTGTTGTTCATTCCCGGCACATCTTTGATGCCAAATCCGGTTGCAAGGATGGTAAACTTCACCTTATCTTCCAGATTGTCGTCGATGTACAATCCCCATTTCGTTTCTACATCTTTGCCGAAGCGGCTCATGAATTCGTGTACCTCATTCATTTCTTCCATCATCAGGTCGCTGTTGCTGCTATATGAGATGTTGAAAAGAACTTTCTTGGAGTTGAAGATATCGTTGTTGTTCAGTAATGGTGAGTGCAGTGCATCAGTAATGGCTTGGGTAACTCTTCCTTCTCCATATCCGTATCCTGTACTCATAATAGCCACACCTCCATCTTTCAATACTGTTTTCACATCATTGAAGTCGAGGTTGATTTTACCACGTATTGTAATGATTTCTGCAATACTTTTGGCTGCAACAGAAAGGGTATCATCTGCTTTTCCGAAGGCATTCATTACGCTCAGGTCGGAATACACATCGCGCAGGCGTTCGTTATTGATAACGAGCAACGCATCGACGTGCTTACTCATTTCTTCTACACCGTCGAGTGCCTGGTCTATCTTTTTATTTCCTTCAAAAAGGAATGGAATGGTAACAATGCCGACAGTAAGGATTCCCATATCCTTGGCAGTCTTAGCAATAATTGGAGCAGCACCCGTTCCGGTTCCTCCTCCCATACCTGCTGTAATAAAAGCCATCTTACAGCCATCATTCAGCATGTTTTTTACGTCTTCCAAACTTTCGTTGGCTGCATCGCGTGCTCGCTCCGGTCGGTTTCCCGCTCCAAGGCCTTCACGTCCCAATTGAAGTTTTATAGGTACAGGCGACTCGTCGAGTGCCTGATTATCTGTATTGCAAACCACGAATGTGACATCGTGGATTCCTTCTCTATACATGTGGTTGACTGCGTTACCGCCACCACCGCCTACACCGATTACTTTAATGATACTCGGTGATCCACTTTGGAAATCGAATGGCATAATTGTTTCGTCAGACATAATTCTTCCTTTTCTTTATGCGGTGAATATTTAATCTTTCATCATCTCGTCTGCTCCGTTTTTTAAAGCGTTTAGCAGTCGCTTAAACGGATTATCCTCTTTAAGTTTTTCTATTTCAGCTATCATGGATGTTATTTCTTCATCCTTTTCCTGCACGTTCAGGCTGCGGGCCTGTTCCAACTTGGCAAGTGCGTCTTTGTATTTCTTGCGATTCATCTGACGGTGTGCTTCAGTAATCAGCGTTTCGCAATCGTGCAGACGTTTCTGAGCCCGTTCTAACTCCTGACGTATCTTAGCTTCTTCCAATTGGCGGATACGTTCTGCCTCGGCTTCTTTGGCTGCTTTTTCTTCAGCTGCTTTACGCTCTGCTTCAGCTTTCAGGCGAGCTTCTTCTTCTTTCTTTTGCAAGTCGTCGATAAAGTCTAACTGATGTCCCTTGCGTGGATCTATCTTACAGCAGTTGTCTTTTCCTGCAGCCAGAAGTCCAATCAATGTATTACAGCTTCCATCTTGCGGAATATTAATGTCCCCTCTCAGTTCGATAGCTCCATTTTGTGCAATTCGTATCTTCTCAATCTTTGTGATATTGAAGAAAGCTTTGTCCAGATTAGGCAACTTGGAGGCTCCTCCTGTCAGTATGACACCGGCCAGCAATTTATCGCTATATTCTGATAGGATAATCTGATTCCATACATTTTCCAGTATTTCCTTGACACGTGCTTCGACGATGTCTTCGAGTTTATGAGCACGGATGCTGCATTTTCCGTCGATGCTGTATTCTTTGCCCAACTCATCTTCATTTTCACTAGGTTCTGTGTAGGCACAAGCATAATGAAGCTTAAGTTGCTCTGCATCTTCTTCTTCTATTTGCAGGCTACAGATATCTTTTGTTATATTGCTGCTTCCCAAAGGTATGACAGCCAGATGGCGAAGCAAGTTGTTTTTATAAACCGATACAGTAGTTGTATCTGCACCAAAATCTACGAGGGCACAGCCAGAACGTTTCTCACTTCCGGTGAGTACAGCGTTGGCCGTTGCCAATGGAGAAAGTAAATATTCGGCAACTTCATATCCGGTTTGGCGGAAACATTGACGTATGTTGCTCTTTAGTGAGTTACGTGCAATAATATTCAGAAAGTTTCCTTCGATGCGGTCTGTCTGAATACCCACCGGTTCTGTAGTAAGCTGGTTGTTTCCCAGTTTATATTCTTGAGGTTCGACAGCTAATATTTCCTGATCCATCAATGTTATTTCACGGTTGCTTTCCATAATAGCATCGATGAGAGCCTGAGATATTTTAGTTTCTTCTGTCAGTTGCTTTGTTTCTGTATGTCGAATGCTTCTTACCGACTGTCCTCCGATACCCACATACACTTTTTTTATAGATGCATGTAAAGTCTCTTCCAATTGACAGATTACTGCACTGAGGCATTGCGTCGTTTTGTCCAGATTGTATATTGCTCCTTTCTTGATACAATCGGATGAGCGTTCGCTGGCATATGCAAGAACCTGGATGCTTCCGTCAGCATTCTTCTTTCCCGCAATACCTGTTATTTTTGCCGATCCCAGCTCTATTGCTGCTATAAAGTCTGTTGCTGCCATATCTTATTTCTCCTTTTTGGTACAAATAATCTGATTGTTAAATTCAATGCTGATCCGTTCGTATTTGTTCCATCCTACCCGGTTCAGCGCACTTTGGTAGAATGTTCGCAATTTACTGAATTTTTCTTTATAATTTCCAGGTTTCCCTAAAAAGAGTATATGTTCACCTACTCGGGGAACCAATTCCAGTTCTTGTTTGGGAGTTACATTGATTTGCTCAATTTGTGATTCCCAGAATTTGTCCGATTGTAGGAATTTTCCCAACGGGTATAATTCTGTTTGGGCAAACTTGCGGTCTATGAATCCGGTTGCAACAACTACATGAACCGATTTCCCGGCTGCGGTCATTATTTTTCCTGCATTATCTAAATAGTAATTGTCTCCGTTGCTGCTCATGACTCGCATGACAGGAACTCTTTGATAAATGTCAATAGCCACCTTGCCTCCTGATGTAAGATAGCACTCTGCATTTTCGATAAAGGGATGGCTGGAAAGAAGTTCCTCCAGCTGGCGCACATTTATGCTTGAGAGTTGCTTGCCCTCAGGGTATATCTTTCCTTTTTTCAGAATCTCTTTGACTTCTTTATCCGTAACAAAGCCGTAATCAATACTATCTTTGACAGTCAATTCCATACCCTTGCAAACCTGATCGGCAGGCTTGCTATTAAATGTGGTAACGGCTAATATTAAATAAGCTGTTGCCAGTAATAATGTGCAGAGTATGAAAATTCGTTTTATCATTTGTCTTTTAATAATTCGTATATCTGTGGTACATAGTTTTCTATATCTCCGGCTCCTAATGTTATAAGAACATCAGTCTTTTTGTGTTTTATGACTTCCAGTAAATTTTCTTTAGAACACATACTTTTTTCGATATCAGGGCGTAGGTTATCATAAATTAATTTGCTGGTTACACCTTCTATCGGTAATTCGCGTGCCGGATAAATATCAAGCAGGATAACTTCGTCGAGAAGTGACAAACTGTCTGCAAAATCTTTATAGAAATCGCGAGTACGTGTATATAGATGAGGCTGGAAAACAGCTGTTATCTTTTTATCAGGATAAAGCATTCGCACAGAAGATATGCTTTGCTTGATTTCTGCCGGATGATGGGCATAGTCACTGATAAACACGATTCGGTCATTTTTTAGCTTGAAGTCAAATCGGCGGTCTACTCCCCGGAAACCAGGCATCGCCTGTTTGATCTCCTCGTTTGTAGCTCCTCCTATTTGTGCCAAGGCCATTGCAGCTATTCCATTTTCGATATTGACGTAGACAGGAACTCCTAATTGTATTCCTTCTATATTACCCAATGGAGAAATGAAGTCGAAATAAATTTCTCCGTTTTCGATCCGGATGTTTTCTGCATGGAAATCACCCTCTTCTGTGGAGTAAGTATACACCGTTACTCCAGGTTGTACAGCCGGGTTGAGATCGATCCCTTTTTTTATGATAAGGTAACCTTCCGGCTGAATTAGAGAGGTATATTTCTGAAAACTTTCTACATATGCTTCGTGAGTACCGTATATATCCAAATGATCTGAGTCTGTTGCAGTGATAACAGTCGCATATGGAGTCAGCCAATGGAATGAACGGTCGAATTCATCGGCTTCGATAACAACAAAGTCGCTTTTATCGGATAGCAACAGATTTGTGTGATAATTCTTTGATATTCCTCCCAGAAAGGCATTACATCCTACATGAGAATGATCCAGCAGATAGGCGGTCATTGTGGAAGTTGTTGTCTTTCCATGGGTACCCGCTACACAGAGTCCTTTTTCTGTACGTGTAAGCATACCCAATACTTGAGCACGTTTTTGTATTTCAAATCCATGCTCACGAAAATAGTTAAGCTCTTTGTGGTCAGCAGGAATTGCAGGAGTATATACAATCAAAGTCGTTTCCGGATTCAGAAAATCATCTGGAATGAGTGAAACGTTTTCTTCATAATGAATAGCTGCTCCTTCTTTAATTAATGTTTCGGTCAGTTCACTTGGTGTACGGTCGTAGCCGCCTACCTTTTTACCTTTTGATAAAAAGTAGCGAACCAGAGCACTCATACCTATACCTCCTGCTCCGATGAAATAAACAGCTTTCAGTGTATTAACGTTCATGTTCTTTTTTATATTTTACAGCTAGCTTATAGACTTCGTTTGCAATGACATTTGCAGAATCCTTAAACGCCAGCTTGGCTATGTTCATACTTAAATTTTTTAATGTGTCCGGCTGCGATACAGTTGCTATTGCCAGGTCGAGGAGCTTTTGTGTAGCTTCTGAGTCTTTAACATATAGAGCTGCCCCTTTGTTGACTAAAGCAAGTGCATTTTTAGTCTGGTGGTCTTCGGCTACATTCGGCGAGGGAACGAGTATGACTGGTTTTTGCAGTAGGCAAAACTCAGAAATCGATCCTGCTCCAGCACGGCTGATAACCAAATCGGCTGCGGTATATGCCGCTGCCATGTCTGATATGAAATCAGTAGTGTGCAACATCGGAATTTCTCCAGCTTTCGCTACTGTAGCTTTAGCTTCGTTGATGTAAAACTTACCGGTTTGCCAGATAAACTGAACTCCGGAGTTTTTAATCTTTTCCAACCCTTGCATAACACAATTGTTTATTGTGCGTGCACCCAGACTACCTCCGACAATTAATATTGTTTTCTTCTGCGGATCTAATCCAAACGATTGAATTGCTTTTTCACGATCGATGGAACTGTTTAATAACCCTTGCCGTACCGGATTACCGGTAAGGATGATTTTTTCTTTATCAAAAAAACGTTCCATACCTTCATAAGCAACACAAATCTTGCATGCTTTCTTTGCAAGCAGTTTGTTGGTTACTCCTGCATAAGAATTTTGTTCTTGAATCAGCGTCGGGATACCCATCATGCCTGCCATTTTAAGGGTGGGACCACTGGCATATCCGCCAACTCCTACTGCGGCATGTGGTTTGAACTCTTTGATAATTTGACGTGCTTTCAACTGACTGCGAAACAGTTTTATGAGAACACTAAAGTTCTTCAATAAGTTTTTTCTGTCGAATCCGGCAACAGGTAAGCCTATTATTTTATATCCTGCGGCTGGCACACGTTGCATTTCCATACGCCCTTCTGCACCAACAAACAGAATTTCCGTATCGGGATGCTGTTCCTTGATTGCATTGGCTATGGATACTGCTGGAAAGATGTGACCTCCAGTACCTCCTCCGCTGATTATAATCCTCAAATTATCTTTCATAATTTTATATTTTCCTGCAAAGTTAGGAATAAACTTGTAAAAATAATTATTCTGTTTCTATTTTATTTAGCTGCAAAATTACAGGGATAAAAAGCTCTATTCTTTTTTAGATTTCTCCATTTTGCTCTTTATTCTGCGATTCATTTAATGTTTGTTCTTTTGCAAGATTAGCTGCATTTTGCAGCAATGTAACTGCAGCTTCTTGTATTTGTTTTTGCTTTTCTGCTTCTTCCTGCTCTTGTTGTTTCTTCAATTCATTTACGTGACGGCTGATGCTTAATATGATGCCGATGTATGCACAGTTGACCAGCGTGGAAGTACCTCCTTTACTGATTAAAGGGAGAGGTTGTCCGGTTACTGGCATGATGCCGACGGCCACCAGCATATTAAACATTGCCTGTGTTACAAGAAGTAAACCGATGCCCATGACTAAAAAGGAGTAGTATGACTTGTCGCAGTTTCTCGCAATTTTTCCTATCCTCATTAAAAGCCATATGTACAGAAAGGCAACGATGCCTCCGCCTATCAGTCCCAATTCTTCTATGATGATGGCATAAATAAAATCTGAAAAAGCTTGTGAAAGGAAATCGCGCTGTACACTATTGCCTGGGCCTTTTCCTAGAATGTTACTTGTTGCTATGGCTATATTGGCATGGGCAATCTGTCCGTCCCCGTCGATATCGAATTTCTCAGGAGGAACCGTCGACGTGTCAAAATGGTTATCCAAACGGCTTTGCCAGGTTACCATACGATGTAAACCTATTTTATCCCATGTTTCAGAAGGAACATATTTAATTGTGCATAAAGCAAAGATTAGAGCTCCACCGCATATGCCCACAAGCATAGCCATTTGCCGGAGAGGAACTCGTCCGACATACATCATGAGAAATACGCTTCCACATAACAATACGGCTGTAGAAAGATTCTCGGTAATGATAAGTATACAGGTTATGCCCGTAACCCATAGTATGTATTTAAAAGCTTTTGGATTTGCTTGTTTTTCCTCTTGCATTTTCGACAAGATGAATGCAACAGTTATGATTGTTGCCATTTTTGCTACTTCAGAAGGCTGGAATTGAATAAATCCCAAATCTATCCAGCGTTTTGCTCCATTAGTCAAAGCTCCTATTATAAACACGGCAATCAGTAATAGCCATGATATCGGCAATAGTATAATGAATGTTTTAAACCAGCGGCAAGGAATATTGTGGACGATAAGTACTACAATAGCTCCTACCGCCATTAATATCATGTGCATGGTAATAGGTCTCCAGTGATCACCGCTTTTGTAAGTCAGTGTACTAGAGGCGCTGAATACTTCAATGATAGAAACAAGGCAAAGTAATAGGAAAATAATCCATATTACTTTGTCGCCTTTGAATAAGTTTTTTAGCAAATCCATTTTGTCAGGATAATTTTATTATAAATTTCTCACACATTCTTTAAACTGGTCGCCACGGTCTTCATAACTTTTGAATAAGTCGAAGCTAGCGCAGCATGGACTCAGAAGTACGGTTTCTCCTTTTTTCGCCATACGGTATGCGGCATCTACTGCATCTTTCATGCTTTGTACATCGGCGATAGGCAATCCAAATCCATCAAAGAAATCATGTAGTTTCTCGTTGTGGAGTCCAAGGAATATTAATCCGGAGCATTTTTCTTTCACCAGATCGGCTATTTCGTTATAGTCATTTCCTTTGTCTTTGCCTCCTAAGATAAGCACTGTCTTAGTTTTCATACTGTTGAGTGCATACCAGCACGAGTTGACATTAGTTGCTTTCGAGTCGTTGATATAATCTACTCCACGTACGCGTGTTACTTTTTCCAGACGGTGTTCAACCCCTTTAAAATCACTCAGTGCTTCGCGGATACATTCTTTTCGGATGCCAGCAATATTGGCTGAAATACCGGCAGCCATTGAGTTGAACAAGTTGTGGGTACCTGTCAGGGCAAGTTCCTCTTGTTCCATGTTAAACTCAATCGGCTTGGTAAAGTAGACTTTATTTTGTTCTACGAAAGCAGCCAGTCCTTCTTCTTTCTTTTCGGCAAACGGATAGTAGTGTCCGTGTATTCCATATTTATGCAATTCTTTTTGGATGACTGGGTCGTCGTTCCAGAAAATGAATGCATCATTGTCTGTCTGGTTCTGGATAATACGGAACTTGGCATCCACATAGTTCTGCATTTTATAATCGTAACGGTCCAGATGGTCGGGGGTGATATTCATCAAGACAGCAATATTAGCATGGAACTTATACATATTGTCCAGCTGGAAACTGCTTAGTTCGATAACATAATAGTCATAATTACATTCTGCAACTTGATAAGCCAGACTTTGTCCGATATTTCCTGCCAGTCCAACGTTTAATCCTGCTTTCTTAAAAATGTGATAAATAAGAGAAGTAGTAGTAGTCTTTCCGTTGCTTCCTGTGATACAAATCATCTTAGCATTGGTGTATCGTCCGGCAAATTCGATTTCTGAAATAATCGGAGTGCCTTGTTCCTTCAGTTTCAAGATCATCGGTGCGTCGTTAGGTATTCCCGGACTCTTGATGACTTCGTCTGCATTCAGGATCAGCTCTTCTGTATGGCGGCCTTCCTCCCACTGAATGCCTCGTTCGTTTAACATATTCTTATATTTGTCTTTTATTAAAGACATGTCAGAAACAAATGTATCGAAACCTTGTTTCTGTGCCAGCACGGCTGCTCCCGCACCGCTTTCGCCAGCTCCTAAAATGACAATTCTTTTTGCCATGATCTCTTATCTTATCTTTAAAGTTATAATTGTTATTGCTGCTAATACAATAGTGACAATCCAGAACCGAACAGTAATTTTCGATTCGTGAAAGACACTACTTGGAGATGTTATCAGATACGTACAGTTCGGATCAAGTTGTGACAATGTAGTACGGAAGTGATCGTGTATAGGAGTACGCTTGAAGATCCGGCGTTTAAGTCCTTTCTTCTTGCCACTCTTGAAATATCTTACTTGAAGAATAACCGATAAGTTTTCTACAAGGAAGATACCGCATAATATAGGAATCAGCAGTTCCTTATGAATGATAATAGCAAATACTGCTATGATACCTCCAATAGTCAAGCTACCTGTATCTCCCATGAATACTTGTGCCGGGAAAGCATTGTACCAGAGAAAACCTATCAGAGCTCCGATGAAAGCACATATGAAGATAACCAGCTCTTCGCTTCCCGGAATGTACATGATGTTCAGGTAGCTGGCATACTCTATGTGACTGGACACGTAAGCCAGTATTCCCAGCGTAACTCCGATGATAGCCGAGTTTCCTGCGGCCATGCCATCCATACCGTCGTTCAGGTTTGCTCCGTTGGATACAGCGGTTACTACAAAAATAGTAACTAGTACAAAAACAATCCATCCAGCCGACTGTGCACTTTCTCCCATAAAACCTACAAAGTCTGCATAATCCAGATTGTTGTTCTTAAAGAAAGGAATTGTAGTTTTTGTCGATTTTTCGTCTTGACTTTTGTGTACCACATCAACTACATGTCCGTCTTTCTGGATTTCGACGTTTTCGCGGATTACTACATTAGGACTGAGGTAAAGCGTCAGACCGACAATCAGACCAAGTCCTACCTGCCCGATGATCTTAAACTTTCCGTGAAGTCCTTCTTTGTCTTTGCGGAAGACCTTGATATAGTCGTCGGCAAATCCTAGACTGCCTAGCCATATCGTTGTTATCAGCATCAATATCATGTATATATTGTGCAGCTTACCCAGCAAGAGGCAAGGAATAAGAATGGCGACTATAATGATAATTCCTCCCATTGTAGGAACTCCGATTTTATTTACATTAAACGGGTCAATCGAAGCATCACGCTGCGTTTCCGTAATTTGTTTCCGCTTGAGTAACTTGATAAAATATTCTCCGAATATCGCTGATATCAGCAAAGACAGAATGATAGCCATAAGCGAACGGAACGATACGTATCCGAACATACGTGCTCCGGGAAAATCAAGCTGCTCCAGATAATTAAATAAGTAATATAACATGTTGTACTTGTATTATTCGTTGTCAAAAATCTCTGCTAACACTTCTTTGTCATCAAAATGATGCTTTACTCCTTTGATTTCCTGATAATTTTCGTGTCCTTTTCCTGCTACGAGAATTACGTCACCAGCTTGTGCCAGCATACAGGCTGTGCGTATAGCTTCTTTACGGTCGGCTATGGAAAGAACTTTGTTCATATCTTCTTTTGTCAGTCCGGCCAGCATATCGTTGATGATATCCTGAGGCTCTTCGAAGCGAGGGTTATCAGATGTGATGATTACACGATCGCTTTGTTTAGCTGCCTCTTGTGCCATGATGGGGCGTTTACCCTTATCCCGGTTACCTCCTGCACCTACTATTGTTATCACTCGTCCTCTTCCTTTCAGAACTTCGTGTATGGCGTTCAGTACATTTACCAATGCGTCAGGAGTATGTGCATAATCGACTATTGCTGTATAGCCTTTTTTCGAGCGCAAAGCGTCGAAACGTCCCGCTACCGGACGCAGTGTGCTCAGTATCAGCAGGACATCTTCAGGCTGTTTGCCTAATAAACATGCCGCTCCATATACAGCAAGCAAGTTCGATGCATTGAAACGACCGATGAACTGTACGTTGACTTCACGATTGTTTATATCCATCAGCATACCTTCGAAGCCATCTTCCAGAACCTTTCCCTTGAATTCGCAAAGCGTACGCAAAGAGTAAGTCGCAATTTTCGCTTTTGTATTCTGTACCATTACACTGCCATTCTTGTCGTCAGCATTGGTTAGAGCAAATGCAGTCTTGGGAAGATTGTCGAAAAATGCCTTTTTAGCTTTCAGGTAATTTTCGAATGTCTTGTGATAGTCCAGATGATCGCGTGTGATGTTGGTAAAAATACCTCCAGCAAACTTCAGTCCTCCGATACGCTTCTGTGCGACAGAGTGTGAGCTTACTTCCATGAATGCATATTTACATCCTTCATCAGCCATACGTCCCAGCAGACGGTTTAATGTGATAGGGTCGGGAGTCGTATGGTCGGTCGGGATTGCTTCACCGTCGATATAATTGCAAACGGTAGACAATAATCCTACCTTATATCCGAATTTGCGGAACATATTATATAATAAGGTGGCGATTGTAGTTTTTCCGTTTGTTCCGGTTACTCCTACCAGATCGAGTTTGGAAGTTGGATCTCCATAAAAAGTGGTAGCCAGTTTGCCTACTGCATCTTCGGTATCAGCTACTCTTATGTACGTTACATGTTCATTCAGTGTGTCAGGAAGTGTTTCGCAGACAATTGCAGAGGCTCCTTTTTCAATAGCCTTTTCAATATAAGCGTGTCCGTCTGTCTGAGTTCCTTTAACGGCAACAAACAAATGTCCGGCTTCAACCAAACGTGAGTCCATTTGGATACCTGCTATTTCTTTGTCAACATTACCTTTTATTTCGCAGACGTTGACGGATTTAATGATATTTTCCAGTTTCATGTTTTTATGTTATTTCTGTTACCTTAATGTTAATGTAATTGTTTGTCCTCTATGAATAGTAGATCCGGCAGCTATACTTTGAGCTCTTACTTTGCCTATACCTGTGATACGTACTTTCAGTCCGTAACTTTCCAGCAGATAAACAGCATCTTTTGCGCCCATATTCAGTACATTGGGAACCAGTTTTTTATTCATTTTGGTAGTCTTTAAATCTGCATAGCTGTCTGTGCACGAAGCTTTTCCCCAAAGTGGCTGGGCAGAATAGGGGATGGAACTGCTGTTTCCTGGTACGTTCAGTGCACGCAGTACATATGCCGATTCATTTATATCTCCATTTTTTACGCCCGGAATAAGGACTGCCGTTGAATCTTTGGCATGAGCCAGATCGCGGAACAGGTGTTTGGCATAAATTCGTTCGGCAATACGGCTGAACACACTTCCTGCCTGCAATCCTCCGGAAGCTGGTCCGTGAGGAATTTGTATTGAAACAATGCAGCTATATTTGGGAGCTTCTGAGGGGAAATAGCCACAGAAACTAACCAGATAACTTACACCTCCGGATTTATAACCTGCCTTACCTTGAGAGATTTGGGCTGTTCCTGTCTTTCCAGATACGCTGAATTGCTTGCTTCCTGCCGGCTTGGCAAGCCCTTCCGAAACCACTTTCCGCAAAATGGTACGAATCATGGTAAGTGTCGTATCCGAACAAATTTTAGGATTAACAATCTCTGTCGGAATCTCTTCCAGTATATCTCCGTCTTTGGCTATCGCTTTTACGAATTTAGGTTTCACCATTACACCATCATTGGCTATAGCATTATAGAAATTCAGAATGTAGATGGGAGGAATCATTGTTTCATAACCGATACTCATCCACGGAAGAGTCGTTTTTGCAAAATAACGCTCTTTCGGTCCGAGTATGCGGGGACTAGCTTCTCCCACGAATCCCAGATTTAGCGGTGTATCGATGCTCATACGTTTCAGGCCGTCGACAAACTTTTGAGGATTATTTTTATAGAACTTGTCTATGATGGTAGATACTCCTACATTCGATGAAACCTCCAAAATTTTCGTTACATCTATTTTACCGTATCCGCCTTTATACCAGTTCCAGTCCTTCATCCAGCTGCCATACATGTTAACTTGTCCGTTTCCGGTATCTACTTCATAATCTGGAGTGATATATTTATCCTCCATCGCCACCATGATAGATGCCGTTTTGAAAGTAGATCCTGGTTCCATCAAGTTGCTGACTGCTGCATTTCGCATTTCATAATAATTCCCATCGTTTCCTCTGGTCATGTTTACGTTGGCCTTTACCTCACCGGTTTTTACCTCCATCAGAACTGCTACACCTGATATGGCTTCAAGGTTTTTCAATTGGTCTACCAATGCTTTCTCTGCGATATCTTGCATATCGACATCGATGGTTGTGATAATATCACATCCGTCAACGGCGGGTTTATCGATAATGTTCAGGTATTTGTTCATGACTTTCTGTCGATGAGTAATACCGTTTTGTCCTTTCAGAATAGAGTCGTATGTCAGTTCCAGTCCGTTCTTGGCTCCTTGTGCTATGTCGGGATACATATCCCCCAATGTACGCATGGCGAGTGAACCGAACGGTTTTTTACGTTGGTTGAACTTTTCTACATGCAGTCCACCTTTGTTCGGGCTTAACTCGAATACAGGCAGTCTTTTCACTTCTTTATATTCGATATAGGAAATTCGTTTCGGATAAATCAGGAAGTGACGGCTTTTTGAGCGGCGTCCTTTCAGCAAATGTTTGCGAAATTCCTGTGCGCTCTTGTCCGGAAAAATTTCGTGCAGTCCTTGGCTGATTTCTGCCAGATGGTTCATCAGCATAGTGTCTTTTTCCGTTCCGCCAGCGCGAAAGTCCATGTAGATGCGGTATTCAGGCAGACTGCTTGCCATCAGTTTGCCATCAGAAGAAATAATATTTCCTCGTGTTGGAGGAACTATTACGTTTTCTTTTACAAAACGGTCGGCTACATCCTTCCAGTATTGCCGTTCGGCAAACATGATGAATCCCGCCTTGACTATAATCAATATAGCCAACACAAGCATAATCACTACAATAAACGTGTAGCGTAGCATGATATTTTTCAGTCCGGGTATCATTGTATCAATCCTCTTTTTTAATCAGATATGGAGGTGTTGCCGCTGTTTGCAGCGGAGTTCCCTCGGTTGCAATATATTCTTCGATGCGTGACTGACGGCTTCGTTCTGTAAGTTCAGAAGAAATAGTCAGCGCATCATACTTGATGTCTGTCAGTTCCTTTTTCAGCCGGTCGATTTCAATCAGCTCCTGCTGGCTTGAATAGCGGTTGTCGATATACAGGATGGTAAGGAGAACAATCAGAATGAGCAAATTCGCCTGTCGCTTCAGAAAACTGTGGGCCAGAATATCTCCTCCCAGAATACTCTTCAGTGTGATGTGTGAATCGCTTTCTTGTTGTGATGTTGTATTTTGCTGTTCCATGATTTTTACTATTTCTTTTCTGCTATTCGTAATTTTGCACTTCGTGAGCGAGGGTTACGTGCTATTTCTTCATCGCTAGGGACAATAACTTTATTGTTTACTGCCCGGAAAGGTGTCTGCACATTACCGAAAAAATCTTGTTCCACCTTACCCTCTACATTGCCTGTCTTGATCAGATTCTTTACGATGCGGTCTTCCAGCGAATGGTAGGTAATGATAACAAGTCGGCCTCCCGGTTTTAAAGCTTCGGTTGCGGCATAAAGCATTTCTTTCAAAGCCTCCATTTCTTGGTTCACCTCTATGCGCAGGGCTTGAAATACTTTTGCCAGTTCTTTCTTTTCCCGTTCCTTGCCAAACAACGGTTTTATAATTTCCAGAAAGTCGCCTATAGTTACGATTTGCTTTTGTGCACGTGCCTTTACTAGTACCGAAGCCAGCTTACGGCTGTTTTTCAGTTCTCCGTACAGGTAGAACACATTCGCCAGTCGTTCCTCCTCATAGTTGTTTACGATGTCTGCCGCAGTCATTCCGGCGCGTTTGTTCATTCGCATGTCCAGTTTGCCGTCGAAGCGGAACGAAAAGCCGCGTTCAGAATCATCAAAATGGTGTGATGATACTCCCAGATCGGCAAGAATGGCATCTACTTCCTCTACACCATAATAGCGCAAGAAGTTGTGTAAGTATCGGAAATTGCTTCGCACAAACGTAAATCGGGAATCATCGACAATATTTTTTTCGGCATCTTCATCCTGGTCGAAACTATACAGGTGGCTGTTTTTATCCATTCTGCGCAGAATCTCTTTCGAGTGTCCTCCGCCTCCGAAAGTCATGTCTGCATATATTCCGGCAGGGTGTAAATTCATGCCGTCGATACTTTCATTCAGCAGTACCGGTATATGATATGTTTGTTCTGATTCGTTCATTATCATGCTGTCACTTTAATAGGTTTTACACCTTATATATATTGAGGGGGTAAAATTACATATTTCTCAACAATTAGTAGGTATAGTTTTGTGAAAATATTTGAGGAAGTTATCAACAGGTCTGAGAGGTGTTGTGAGAATGTCATCATGTTTTAGAAAAACATCAGCATCTTTTAGGAAAAACTTGCTGAATTTTTCATGAAAAATCGTACAAATAAATTTGAAATATGTACAATTTTTCACGAAGACGCTAAGGTGTTGTTCTTATGCTATTTACTGCTTCTGTCGGATCTATCTTCATAAGATTGTCTTAAAATATGCACATGAGAATGTGGCTTTGTGCAATTCTGTTACATTTTAATTCATTATACTCTTTTTTTCTTCTTTCAATGTTACATTTTTCCAGTATAGATGAGCAACTTTTCAAAAGATAGATTACTTTTGCAGAGAAATGTGTAAATGAAGAATGGCTAGTGATTCGATTTTTTTAATAGATATTGATAAAATATTAAGGGATAAGGCAGGAAGAAAAGCCAAACGGATTCCTCGTTTTTTCGTATCTTATCTGAAGCATATCGTACATCAGGAAGAGATAAATACATTTCTGAAAAGTGTGACAGACAAGAGCGGAGTTGATTTTCTGGCTGCATGTATGGATTTTCTGGATGCGAAACTGGATGTACATGGCCTGGAAAATTTGCCTGAAGATGGATTGTGTACCTTTGTATCAAATCATCCGCTGGGAGGACAGGATGGAGTTGCATTAGGATATTTGCTGGGAACGCATTATAACGGACGTATCAAATATCTGGTGAATGATTTGCTTATGAATCTGCATGGACTGGCTCCTCTCTGTATTCCGATAAATAAAACCGGTTCGCAGTCGCGCGACTTTCCGAAAATGGTAGAGGAAGGATTTCGTTCGGACAGCCATATAATCATGTTTCCTGCGGGAATATGTTCCCGGCGTCAGCATGGAGTGATAAAAGATCTGGCATGGAAGAAAACATTTATAACTAAAAGCATTGAAACACGTCGTTACGTGGTTCCTATACATTTTGAAGGTCGAAATTCCAATTTCTTTTATAATCTGGCCAATGCTTGTAAGTTTTTTGGAATAAAATTCAATATAGCCATGCTTTATCTGGCAGATGAAATGTTTAAGAACCGTCATAAAACATTCCGTGTAACAATAGGAAAGCCTATACCATGGCATACGTTTGATAAATCTAAATCTCCGGCCGAATGGGCAGAGTATGTCAGAGAGTTGGTATATAAGCTGTAATTTAGGAAGATTTTAACTACATATATGGAAGATATTATTGCACCGATTAACAGAGAGTTATTAAAGTCGGAACTTACCGCCGAAAGACGTTTGAGATCGACAAATAAAAGCCATAACGAAATTTATATCGTGAACTGGAAAAATGCTCCCAATGTACTGAAGGAGATTGGCCGTTTGCGTGAAATAGCTTTTCGTGCTGCCGGAGGAGGAACTGGACAGCCGCTGGATTTGGATGAATATGACTTGATGGAAAATCCATATCAGCAGTTGGTAGTCTGGAATCCGGATGCGGAAGAAATTCTTGGAGGTTATCGTTATATATTGGGCGATGAGGTGGAATTTGACAAACATGGCAAGCCTGTCCTGGCAACAGCACATATGTTCAATTTCTCGGAAAAGTTCTTGAAGGAATATCTTCCTACTACCGTGGAGCTAGGACGTTCGTTTGTTACCTTGGAGTATCAGTCCACTCGTGCCGGCTCAAAGGGTTTGTTTGCGCTTGATAATCTTTGGGATGGTTTGGGTGCGTTGACCGTCATAAAATCGAATGTAAAATATTTCTTCGGTAAAATGACTATGTATCCTAGTTATAATCGTTTCGGTCGTGATATGATTCTCTTCTTCCTGAAGAAGCATTTTTCGGATAAGGATGGCTTGATAACCCCAATGGTACCGTTGGAGATAGAAACCGACCCGGCTATTCTGGAAAAGCTGTTCTGTTACGATACATTTAAGGAGGATTATAAGGTATTGAATACTGAAGTTCGTAAGTTAGGTTATAATATACCTCCTTTGGTTAATGCGTATATGAGTCTGTCGCCTACGATGCGTATGTTTGGTACAGCTATTAACGATGGTTTTGGAGATGTGGAGGAGACTGGTATTCTTATAGCTGTAGATGAAATTTTGGAAGAGAAACGCATACGTCATATTGAGTCGTATATTAAGGAACATCCGGAAGCTCTCCAAATAACTTCGGGAGCCAATCCGGTTCTTTCGAAAAATTGATTCTCAGATAAGTAGAAAAATAAAACCAGTGACAATTGTCGTTGCTGTAAGCAACAAGCAATTGTCACTGGTTTTAATTTTTATCTTAGGGACATTCAGTAAATAATATAAAATTAGTCAACTAATTCATACACAAAGTATTGTAATTTAGTTGGCTTTTTGTATTTTTAGATAGTTTCCCCGAAGAGACTGTATTAAATAAACTTAGAGATGGTCTTTTTTGTGCCTGCAAAAAAACGGATAAATCTTAACTTCGCTCAGCCAGAACTTGCCCGTCTCCCTAATTTTTTGTATCTTAGGGAATCAAGTAAGAATCCCAAAGATAATGTTTAAAAGTTACACATCCAACGATAATCTGCTTTTGCCTCCATGTTTAGGCGATTTTATTTCCCTGAACGATCCGATTCGGGTTGTTCACCGTATCATTGAACAGATAAACCTTGAAGAACTTTACCGCAGGTATTCTCCTACAGACTGTTCTGCGTACCACCCGCGCATGATGCTTCAGATTATTGTCTATGCTTATCTGCGTAATATCTATTCCAGCCGTCGCATAGAAGAGTTCTGTCGCAATGACATCCGCTTCATGTGGCTTACCGGCAATTTGACTCCTGATCATAATACCATCAACCGTTTCCGTGGCAGCCGGCTGAAGGATGTGCTGAAGACAATATTTGCCACCATTGTAAAGTTCTTCGTGGCGTAAGGTTTTGTAAGTCTGGATGTGGCCTGTACCGACGGAACGAAGATGGAGGCGAACGCCAACCGTTATACATTTGTCTGGGGCAAGTCCATACATACCCGTATATCCAGAATAGCTGAACAGCTTGAGGAGATATGGCAGTATGCCGAATCCGTCACCAAACAGGAACTGCGTGATTCAGCTCCGGTTACATACCAGGATATCACCCCGGAGAAAGTGGAAAATGCACTGGAGCAGATAGACAATGCCCTGAATGGAGTGGATGCTGACAAGAAAGTGAAAGCGAAGGTTAGGCGTGTAAGGAAGTCATGGCCTGAACAGCTCAAGAAATATGAATCACAAGGAAAGATACTTGACGGACGCAACAGCTACTCAAAGACAGATAATGATGCTACTTTTATGCGCATGAAGGAGGACCATATGAAGAATGGACAGCTGAAACCCGGATATAACTCCCAAATCAGTACCAATAAACAATTCATTCTGAACTATACTCTCCATCAGTGTGCGGGAGATACCTCCACCTATTCTCTGCATATGGATGATTTCCATTCCCTTTACGGCAGATACCCTGACGTATCTGTCTGTGATGCAGGATACGGAAGTGAAGAGAACTATCTGTATGCTTTCAAACATGGCATTGAAACTTTCATTAAGTACAATTATTTTCATAAGGAACAGAAAAGGAACTTCAGAAACGACCCGTTTCTGTCTGCCAACTTTTATTATAATGAGGAAAATGATGGCATGTATTGTCCTATGGGACAGAGAATGGAAAGACTCTCCGATGTAAAGCGGACGACAGACAACGGTTTTGTGCAGACAATATCAAGATACAGGGCACGTAACTGCAAGGGCTGCCCGCTGAAATGCCGGTGTCACAGAAGCCGCTCGGAAAGAATTGTACAGGTAAATCACCGTCTGAGGAAAATCAAGGCAAGAGAACGTGAAAAGCGGCTCTCTGATGGAGGTCTGAGATATCGCAGCCTGCGACCGCAGGATGTAGAAGCCGTATTTGGAAGCCTCAAGAACAACAAGCACTTCAAGAGGTTCCATCTTCGTGGGCTTAAGAAGGTTGAAATTGAGTTCGGCTTGCTGGCCATTGCACATAATCTTGTAAAAGTAGCCTCTTAGAAGGCTTATGGTAACGAAAAACAGTTTGAATGGATAAAATCTTCAAAAATAAGCTTGTAAACTCCTCTTTTTGAAAAAATACAAATGACTTCAATCTGAAATGAAACAATAGAGACTATCGCAAACTTATTTTGAGCCTCTTCTATTTTTATTTGGAGTATCATTGCTGTCTGGAGAAAATTAACCAGGATAACTATTACTAATTAATAATCAATAGGTTATGAAGATGATAAAATTTTCGATTAGAAATAATAGTAAGAAGTGCGTCAACTGCTATAAGGGTGACAGGCACGCCATTAAGTTCATTTACTGTGACCAGTTCATGGTAATGAGCTTTGCGCAGTTCACGGACAGATCCGGGTTGAAAGACATAGAGACTACATTTAACCTTGATTCTGCTGACCTTTAGCGTTCTGGTATCAAGGTAATCCCCAAATCCACCTTGGTCAAAGCCAATGGAAAGAAGGATTGGCGTATCTATCAGGACTTTGCACAAGTACTGATACGGCAAGCAAAGGATACATATAAGGGACAGAAACTTAGACTTGACTTGGATGAAATGGTCTACGCCTTTGACTGTAGCACTATAGAGTTGTGTCTGAAGCTTTGTCCATGGGCTAAGTTTTATCATGAGAGAGGAGCAATCAAGATGCATACCTTGATGGAACTTAGGGGTCATCCCAACATTTGTTCATCTGACAGAAAGGGCAGTTCACAATTCCAAAATTCAGGATAAGATACCTGTAGAAGCCAACTCTTACTATCTTATGGCCAAAGGATATGTTAAGTTTGACTTTTTGTTCCCGCATTTTCATCTTAATAATGCTTTTTTTGTAATAAGAGCAAAAGAAAATATGCTTTACGAGGTTCTTGATAGTAGAGAGGTAGACCAATTTACCGGACTTTTCTCTGATGAAACAATCAAATTGACTAGGCCACTCACCTCCAAGAAGCATCCCGATCCTATTAGACTTGTTGTGTATGAAGACTTCAGCACAAATACAGTTTACCGTTTTCTCACCAATAACTTCAAGATTGAGGCATTCAACTGTTGTTAAGTTGTACAGGGAGGGATGGCAAATTGAACTGTTCTTCAAGTGGATAAAGCAGCATCTGCACATAAAGACATTCTTTGAAAATACCGGAATGCCGTGTTCGCACAGATATGGATTCCATCTGTGACTGTCTTCTGCTTATCATTGCTAAGAAACATTATATGTTGAATCCAAGTCTTCATTCCATTTTAAACTCTATTAGTCAAGTCCTCTTCAAAAGAGGCGGCATCAAAGATATATTTAATCAAACTAATCTCACGGCTAATGTTCCGGAGGGTGATGGTCTTAGGTAGTTTACGCTGTGGTAAAATTTTTCCGAACAGCAGTGTTGGGGTATGATTTACTATTCATATTCCTTCTTCCGCTTCGGATTCATCGGGAATCAGTCTTTCAGCATGCGTTCGTGCTGTTCGAAGACCTCCTTGATAGTCCAGAAAGAAGAGAATGAGAGAATTCCCAACAGGGGCAACAGCAGAATCTGACTTACCAGTATGTAATCGATAATCTATATTTCAGTAATTTATCTTATTATGGACAGAAGGCGGCTGGAGCATTGAAATAAATTTTTATGGTATATTCAAATCAGTTATAATTTGGGAAAGAAATATTTATTGTTTCATTTAATTGATTAATTTTGTGTTCATACGATAGATTTGAATTTGGTTTAACTTATAGTTATTGTATCTAGAATGAAGAAATTCTTGATTTCGTTGTTTCTGCTTTTTTTTGCTATTGTTTCTATGGCAGATGAGATGCCTATGTTGTTATCAGAGCTTGATAAAGCAATTAAAGAACGTCCTTTGTATATAAAGAAGCGTTTGGAATACTTGGAGCGTTTGAATAAAATGTTAGATAATTCAGAAACTAATGAACAACGTTATCATATATTAGGAGAGTTATATTCTGGATATTCTTCTTTTAATGCTGACTCTTCATTGCATGTGGCTCGTGCTATTTATGAAGTTGCTCAACGTATCCAGAATGAGGATTACCAGATAAATGCTTTAATGAATATGGCGGAGATTTCTGGAGTTGCTGGTATGTTTAAAGAATCTCTGGATTTGATGAAAAAGGTTAATCGGGAACGGTTGCCTGATTATTTGCGACCTTATTATTATCATGTTTATCGTACTGTTTATGGGAATATGGCTGATTATACGGTTTCTGTTGCCCAAAAAGGCCAATATAATAGATTAACGGATTCTTATAGAGATTCTATTTTGCTGGTAAATAATCAGGAGTCTGTTACTTATCAAATTGTTAAGGCTGATCGTTATAATGTTCATGGTCAATGTAAGGAAGCTATTGCAATGCTTGAAGATTATACTAATAAACATAAAATGGAAGTTCATGATGAGGCTATACTTTATTATACATTATCAAACTCTTATTCTTTAATTGGAGATAAAGAGAACCAGAAACGCTGTTTGTTGCTTTCTGCTATAGCTGATATGAAATCGGGAGTTAGAGAATATGCTTCCTTGAGAGAACTGGCTGTGTTACTTTATCAAGAGGGAGACCTCGATCGTGCTTATTCTTATTTGAAACTTTGTATGGAAGATGCAGCTATGTGTAATGCCCGTTTACGGATTATAGAAACCTTGAAAATATTTCCGGTGATAAATGAGGCTTATCATTTAGAAAAAGCAAGGCGGCAGCATAAGTTACAAATAATGTTTATTTGTATTTGTATCTTGTCATTTATTTTATTGGGAGGAGTTTATTATATGTATTACCAGATGAAACGTCTGGCGGTAGCACGACGTCAAGTAATAGATGCGAACCGGAAATTACAGGATTTAAACAATGACTTGTGCCTGTCAAATGCTAAGTTGAAGGAGTTGAATCACGCATTGAGTGAGAATACTTATTTAAAGGAGATTTACATAGGACGTTATCTTGATCAATGCTCAACGTATATTGAGAAGTTGGATGAATACCGTAAAAGTTTAGCTAAGTTAGCTGCGGTTGGAAAGGTTGAGGAATTGTATCATCAGTTGAAGTCTTCTCGACTGGTTGATAAAGAATTAAAAGATTTTTATGCGAGTTTTGATGATACCTTTTTGTTGTTGTTTCCGACTTTTGTTGATGATTTTAATAAACTATTAATTGAAAGTGAAAAAGTTCATTTAAAGCCGAATGAACGGCTTAATACAGAGTTGCGTATTTTTGCATTGATTCGGTTAGGTATTACAGATAGTGTAAAAATAGCTCAGTTCCTTCGTTATTCGGTTACTACCATTTATAATTATCGAACTAAGGCACGGAATAAGGCGGCTTGCAATCGGGATGAATTTGAAAAATATGTCATGCAAATTGGTAGTTTAGAGCAGTAGCGTCTTGCTTTTCATTTATTGGATTACTACTTTTTTGACATTGGAATCATTCTCTAATATTATAATAATTAGAATGTTATGATTATTTGAGTATCTTAAGTTACTACTTTTATACTTGGTTGCCTTGAAGCTTTTATATTAGCATAATACTTTTGCATTGTTGGAAAAAGATGTAGTAATATTACATCTAATTTATTAATTAAAAGTCTAATTTATGCAAAACAACACTTCAAGGTTTCTACAAAAGAAGCGAGCGCTTTCTCTTTTAGGAGGGCTATTTATTACAGCGAGTGTATTTGGTCAGAATCTTACGGTAACAGGTACTGTAAAGGATGTTACAGGAGAACCTGTTATTGGGGCAAATGTTATCCAGGAAGGAACGTCGAATGGTTCTATAACGGATATTGATGGAAAATTCTCTTTAAGTATTCCTAAAGGATCGGTTTTGGTGATTTCTTATATAGGATACGCAAGTCAGAATGTAACAGTGACAGGTAACCAGCCGCTTGTTATTACTTTGAAAGATGACACGGAACTATTGGACGAGGTAGTTGTTGTGGGATATGGTACGATGAAAAAGAGTGACCTGACAGGAGCAGTAGGTTCTGTCGGAGCGAAGGATATGAAGAACTCTCCAATATCTAACGTAGGTCAGGCACTGCAAGGTAAAGTTGCAGGATTGCAGATTATAGATAGTGGTAAGCCCGGAGATAATGTTACTATTCGAGTACGTGGTATTGGTTCTATCAATGATAGTAATCCGTTGATAGTAATTGATGGAGTACCTACAGATTTAGGACTTAATTCTATCAATATGGCAGATGTCGAGCGTGTTGATGTTCTAAAAGATGCTTCTGCCACAGCTATTTATGGTTCTCGCGGTGCTAATGGTGTAGTAATGGTTACTACGAGAAAGGGAGAAAGTGGGAAAGGTAAGCTTTCTTTCAGTGCTAATTGGGCTGTACAGAATGTTACGAATCAACCAGAGATGTTGAATGCGAGCCAGTATGCAGCTTATAGCAATGATATGCTTTCTGCGGCTGGGCAAACAACAAATCCTTTGTGGGCAGATCCTTCTTCATTGACTTCAAGTACTGATTGGCTTGATGAAATGTTCCGTACAGGACTATCACAAAATTATACAGTTAGTTACTCTGGAGGGAATGAAAAGTCTCATTATTATGTTTCTGGTGGATTTTTAGAGCAAAAAGGTGTGGTAGAGAGCGTTAAATATCGCCGTTTTACGTTTCAAGCCAACACGGACTCTCAGGTTTTGAATTGGTTGAAGTTCTCAAATAACCTGACATTTTCTACTGATACTAAAACTTCAGGAAGCTATGATGTGGCAGGTGCAATGAAGGCACTTCCTACACAGCCAGTTAAAACAGATGAGGGTGACTGGAGCTATCCTGGTTATCCGGACTACGACAATCGTTCACAGGCTAACTGGTACGGAACGATGCGTAATCCTATTGGGCCTATATACAATGATAGCAAGCGGACGGATGGATATAATTTCTTGGCTAATATTTCAGCAGAAATAAAGTTTTGTGACTGGTTGCAATTTAAGTCAACATTTGGCTATGATGCTAAATTTTGGTTTAATGAGGACCTATATCCAAAGTATGACTGGACTGCTTCTGGAGAAGCTGGTGAAACAAGTAAGTACCAAAGTAGTGATAAATCTTTTACTTACTTGTGGGATAACTATTTTACTTTTAATAAAGATTTTGGAAAGCACCATTTAGATGCTATGGTAGGTAGTTCTGCACAGTGGAATAAATATAATTACATGAATGGTAATGTATCTGGCTTTTTATTTAATGAATTTAGTCAGTTGACCAATGCGAAGGAAATAACAAGCTTGACGGGTTCCATGAGCGAATGGGCTTTACTTTCGTATATGGCTCGTGTCAACTATTCATTTGATGATAAATACTTAGTTACGGCAACTGTACGACGTGATGGTTCTTCACGTTTTGGAGAAAATAATCGTTGGGGTACATTCCCTTCTGTGTCATTAGCATGGCGTATATCCAAAGAATCTTGGTTTCCACAAAGTGAGGTCGTGTCCGATTTAAAATTACGTGCAGGATATGGAGTAACTGGTAATCAGGCTTCAATTGGTAATTATGATTTTGCAGCATTGTTTGATATCCGTAAATATGCTTTTGGAGGGGAGGTTGTCGATGCGTTGACTACAACAAGTTTGTATAATCCTGATATCCGTTGGGAGGCTATTCATCAGGCCAATATCGGAGTTGACTTAAGTTTGTTTAATTCGCGTGTAAACCTATCTTTGGATGCTTATGTAAAGAATACAAAGGATATGTTAGTTTCAGCTTCAGTTCCTATTACTGCCGGATTTGATGAAACAGTCTCAAGTTGTCAGACTAATGCTGGAAAGGTCCGTAATAAAGGTGTTGAGTTGGCTTTACATACTTATAACTTTGTTGGAGGGGATTTTAACTGGGATACTAGTTTGAATTTGACTTATAATACCAATGAGATTGTAGATTTAAATAGCAACATACCGATGTTCCGTAATGAGATTGCCGGTGAAAATGTAATTCGTTTGGCTAATGGATTTCCGATAAATACTTTTTATGGGTATGTGACTGATGGTATTTTCCAAAATTGGGAGGAAGTTAATTCACATGCATTCCAAAGTACAGAAACTAGTCCGGGTGATATTCGTTTTAAAGATTTGAATAATGATGGAAAAATTAATGAAGATGACCGTACTGTTATCGGTAATCCATCTCCTAAGTGGATATTCTCAATGAATAATAACCTGAGTTATAAAGGATTTGATTTGTCTATTTATTTGCAGGGAGTGAGTGGAAATGATATTTTTAATGCAAATAATATAACGAATGAGGGAATGGCTGGGGCTGCGAACCAGACTACGGCAGTTTTGAACCGTTGGACAGGGGAAGGAACAAGTTATGTTATGCCTCGTGCGGTACTAAATGACCCAGCTAAGAATAATCGTGTTTCTGACCGTTGGGTTGAGGACGGCTCTTATTTGCGTATAAAGAATATTACGTTAGGATATAATTTCCCCAAAAAATGGATAAAGAAGTTAACCTTGGAGAATGCACGTCTGTTTGTTTCTTGCGATAATGTGGCTACTATTACTGGATATTCTGGTTTTGACCCAGAAGTAGATATTAATGGGATAGATAATAATCGTTATCCTATTTCACGAACTCTTAGTTTAGGAGTCAACTTTAATTTCTAATCTGAAAAAACAATTATTATGAAACATATTACTTATATAATATTGGCATCTGCTTTGCTGACTTGTTCTTCTTGCAGTGATTTTTTGGAAAAGTATCCTAAGGATTCTCCTAGTACTACTATTCCTATGAGCGATGATTTGGCTGTAGCTATGACTAACGGATGTTATCAGTCTTTACAGTCTATGAATCTTTATAATCAGCGTATCTGGAGTATGGATATTTGTGCCGGTGATAGCGAAGCGGGGGGAGATCCTTCTACAGGTACTGATGGAGTTGAAACAAAAGAAGTTGCTAATTTCTATGCAACTCCAAGTAATAATCTTGCAGTTGGATTATGGAGAGGAGGATATACTGGTATTGGTAATTGCAATACAGCCATTCAGTCTTTATCAGCTAATGCGGATAATATTTCTCCGGAAATATTGACCCGTTCTTTGGGTGAGGCTTATTTTTTACGTGCGCATTATTATTTTATCTTGGTTCGTTGTTTTGGAGGAGTTCCTATTCGTACAGAACCGGCTAAAGTTAGTGACCCTAAAGACATTGCCCGTAATACAGTAACAGAAGTCTATGACCTGATTATAAAAGATTGTAAGGAGGCTATAGAACGCTTACCTCAAAAAAATGAGTTAGCTCCAGCTGACTTAGGACGTGCTACTAAGGATGCCGCTTGCACTCAGTTAGCAAAAGTTTATTTGACTCTTGCTTCATACGGTAATACCTATGCATCTTTAGCACCCGAAGAAGGATTTTATCAAGCAGTTGTTGATTTATGTGATGAGATCGCTACGATGGGATATGATTTGGCAGCTTGTGATTATGCTTCTTTATGGAATGAGAATTTAATTAAAAATAAGAATAGTGCAGAATCTATTTTTGAAATACAATATTCTGGAGAGAATGCAGGAACGGGCGGTTTTTGGGCAAATGATGGACAATCATCCTGGTGTTCAACATTTATGGGGCCTCGTAACTCTGGATTTACTTATGGCTCTTATGGGTGGAATCAACCTACTGATGAATTCTTTGAATCGTATGAAGAAGGTGATAAACGTAAAGATATTACCGTATTTTATGAAGGATGTCCGGATTTTGATGGAAAGTCCTATAAGGCAAGTTATGCTTTTATGACTGGGCGTAATGTGCGTAAATTTATTATTCCTATTTCTTTAAATTTATATCAGGATGCAGAGACAAGTCCTCAGAACTTTATAGCTTACCGTTATGCGGATGTATTATTGATGAAGGCGGAGGCTTTGAATGAATTGGGTGAAACGGTTCAGGCGCAAACTCCATTGAATATAGTACGACGTCGCGCCGGATTAGGAGACTTTCTGTCAACTAATAAGGAGGAAATGAAGGAGAAAATCATTCATGAGCGCCGGATGGAACTTGCATTCGAAGGTCATCGCTGGTTTGATTTAATCCGTATTGATAGGGGAGATTATGCCTTGAAGTTCTTTAATTCTATTGGCAAGGTAAATGCAACTAAAGACCGTATGTTACTACCTATTCCACAAGTAGAAATGGATGCGAATGCATTGATGGTACAGAACCCCGGTTATTAATAACTTAAACTTATAGATTATGAGAGTTCAAAATATATTTTTTTATTTATCCGTATTGCTTTGTTGTGTTTTTACGTTAAGTTCTTGTTCAGAGGATTTGACTGAAACAAATAAAGGCTATGATGTGCTGACATTGACTGCTGATAAGGAGGTGATTAATCTTAATGAAAATGATGCAGCTTTGACAGCTCTAACATTAAAGTGGACTAGTGGTACAAATTATGGGACAGGAGCACGGTTGAATTATAAGTTGGAGCTGCGGGAGAAAGGAAGTACTGAACCAACAGAACCATTGTTAAATAAGCGATTTAATGATCAGGAACTTTCTTATGCTTTTACAGTTAGAGAATTAAATGATTATTTGCATGCTGCTGGAATTAGTTTGACATACGGTGAAACAGTGGAAGTTGAAGCAACTGTGATTGCAGAGGTCGTTGGTTATGAAGACTATGAGCAGAATTCTTCTGTTTCTTTTAAAGTGACTACTTATGAACCGGTTTCTGAGACATTATATATTTGTGGTGATGCGACGGAAGGTGGATGGTATGTAGAACAAATGGGAGTGTGCAGTCTGGTTGATAACCAGCAACCTGGTATTTTTAATATTACTGCAACATTGACCGAGGGTAAGGATTTTAAGTTCTTTACTCAAATGGACTTTTCTTCTATTGCTTATGTTTGTGCTCCTGATGGAGAACAAATATTAAGTGATGGTATGACCACAAATATTATTCAAAAAGTTGATGATACGGTAGATGACTTGAAATTTCAGGTAACAGAAACCGGAACCTATAAGCTTACGATTGATTTGTTGAATAATACTCTGAATATAGTCAAGAGTACTCCAGCAGCTCCAGCTTTTAATACTTTGTATTTTGTCGGTAGCTTTACTAATTGGACTTTTAAACCGATGAAGCAAGATCCTGTGAATCCGTTCGTATTTTTATATGGTGATGTATTTACATGGACTCCTGATGGTGAGTTTAAGTTTGGAACCATGGATGGAAGTTGGGATAATATGTATATGGCAACTCAAGATAAAGCTCCGTATACGGATACTAATGTAAAATTGGGTGGTACAGATCAGAAATGGGTTTTGAAAGAAGAAGAATGCGGAAAGGCTTATAAGATTCGTTTGGACATAACAACAGGCCAGGAAAAAATGGTGATGGCTCCTTTTGAACCTTATACGGAAATTTCTTTGATAGGTGATGCTACTCCTGCAGGTTGGACTTTGCCTTCTTCTGCTCCAATGACAAAGATTGACGAATATACTTATCAGTGGACTGGAAATCTGACAGCAGGTGAAATTAAGTTTACCTGTGATAACCAGTCTGATTGGATGGGAGCTTGGTTTATGGCTGTAGAAAATGGTCTTACATTTGAAGCAGGTGAATATGATATGTACTGGATTGATAAAACGAATCCAGATTATGGTTATGGAAGCTTAGATAATAAATGGGTTGTGACTGATCCGGGAAACTATACGATTACCCTGAATCAAGCTACAGAAAAACTCTTAGTTCAGAAGAATTGATTAAATTAGAATTGTTTATCATGAAAAAAATAATTTACTTGGCAGGAATTTTTCTCCTTTTTACTGCATGTAAGAACGATGACGGAGCAGGAATGGCAAATTTGGAATATGAAGGAGGGGAAGTTTCTGTTAAAATAGAGGAAGGAACTGGTATTTCTTTATTTACGGATAAAGCTTGTTATGCACCAGGAGAAACAGTAAGTTTTGGTATTTTAGGTGACATTCCGTCGAACGCAAAAATTCGTTATCGTCATTTGGATGAAGTAATTGAAGAACAACCTTTGGCTGGTTCGTCATGGACGTGGACTCTTCCAACTGTAGATTTTACAGGTTATATGGTTGATATTTATGCATCATCGGATGATAAGGAAATAATTTACGGAACAATTGCGGTTGATGCTTCTAGCGATTGGAAACGATTTCCTAGGTATGGATTTGTGGCAGAGTTTGGTCAGAAATCGGATGAAGATATAAAGGATGAGATGTCTTATTTGAGCCGTTGCCACATTAATGGTGTACAATTCCAAGACTGGCATAATAAGCATCATTGGCCTTTAGGAAGTACTCGTGATGGACAGATTATGCCTGTGTATAAGGATATTGCCAATCGTGATGTATATACGGAAACTGTGGAAAAGTATATTGAGGTGCAGCATGCTTTGGGGATGAAGTCCATTTTTTATAATCTTTGTTTTGGTGCTTTGGATGATGCGAATTTGGATGGTGTGAAAGATAGCTGGGGGCTTTTCAAAGATTATAAGGCAAAAACGCGTGATTGCCATGAATTGCCTGATAGTTGGAAAAGTAATATTTATTTGACAGATCCGGGGAATAAAGCATGGCAGGACTATTTGATACAACGTAATACAGACGTATATAATCATTTTGCTTTTGATGGTTATCAGATAGACCAGTTGGGAAACAGAGGAACCGTATTTAATGTATATGGTAAGGAAGTTGATTTGCCACAAGGTTATGCGTTATTTATAAAGGCAATGAAGCAGGCACATCCAGATAAGAGGTTGATTATGAATGCTGTCAGCCGCTATGGCGCAGAACAGATAGCCCAAACAGGAAAGGTCGATTTTTTGTATAATGAGGTATGGGGTAAAGATAATGACCGTACTGAGGCGAAATTTAGTCATCTGAAAACAATTATAGATGAGAATAATGAATACTCTGGCAATCAGTTGAATACCGTATTTGCAGCCTATATGAACTATTGGTTGGCTGAAAATGTAGGTGAATTTAATACTCCTGGGGTCTTGTTGACCGATGCGGTGATGTTTGCGTTGGGAGGTTCGCATTTGGAACTTGGTCCTCACATGTTGTGCAAGGAGTATTTCCCTAATGACAATTTGAAAATGACGGAGGCTTTAAAAAAGGATATAATTCATTATTATGATTTTATGACTGCTTATCAGAATGTGCTGCGTGATGGTGGTTCATTGACAACTAATGTCGATATTGTATCTGTTGACGGTAAATTTGAGGTGCAATCCTGGCCACCGGTTAAAGGAAAGTTATGTACGATAGGGCGTAGTCTGGAAAATCAGGATGTTATTCATTTGTTGAATTTATCACAAGCTGATAGTGATGAATGGCGTGATGATTATGGAACTATGCCGGAACCAAATACAATTGAAAACCCTTCCTTTAGTATTTGTCCTTCACGTTCTGTGAAAGGTCTTTGGATGGCATCACCTGATTATGCCGGAGGAGCCGTAATCCCAATTGCATTTAAGGTAAATGGGAACCGTTTAGAGTTTACTTTGCCTTCATTAAAATATTGGAACATGTTGGTTGTTGAATATAAATAAGAATAAAAAACAGTATGAAGCTAAAATTAATTATATCTGCATTATTATTTTCAGCATTAAATGTTGATGCTGATGTGGTAACATCACCTAATGGAATCGTTTCAATTGATTTCCAGTTAAAGAATGGGATACCTACTTATAAAGTAGATTACAAAGGTAAACCTGTAATTAAAGAAAGTAGATTAGGTCTGGAATTACGTGATGGAAAGAATTTGATGGATGGCTTTGAACAACTTAATGCTACTACATCTACTTTTGATGAAACTTGGCAGCCTGTATGGGGTGAGGTCAAAGAAATACGTAATCATTATAATGAACTTCTTGCAGAGTTGAAGCAGCCATCAACAGATCGTTATATGAATATTCGTTTTCGGGTATATGATGATGGGGTTGGATTTCGTTATGAATTTCCCCAGCAAAAAAATTTAGTTTATTTTGTAATAAAAGAGGAGCATAGTCAGTTTGCTATGACTGGTGATCATACGGCTTGGTGGATTCCTGGGGATTATGATACACAAGAATATGATTATACAGAATCTAAATTGTCAGAAATACGTTCATTATTGTCTAATGCGGTAACTTCTAATGCTTCTCAAACTATATTTTCCCCAACAGGAGTGCAAACATCATTGCAGATGAAAACAGATGAGGGGTTGTATATTAATTTGCATGAAGCAGCTTTGGTTGATTATTCATGTATGCATTTAAATCTGGATGATAAAAATTTAGTATTTGAGTCATGGCTTACTCCTGATGCAGACGGATTCAAAGGACGTTTACAGACTCCATGTCATTCTCCATGGCGTACAGTTATGGTCTCTGATGATGCATGTGATATTTTATCATCTCATTTGATTTTGAATTTGAATGAGCCATGTAAAATTGAGGATACTTCTTGGATTAAGCCTGTAAAATATATGGGGGTATGGTGGGAGATGATTGCTGGAGGGAAGCCATGGAGCTATACTAATGATATTCCGTCCGTGAAGCTTGGAGAAACGGATTATCGGAAAGTAAAATCTAATGGTAATCATCCTGCTAATACAAGAAATGTGAAGAAGTATATTGATTTCGCTGCGAAACATGGATTCGATCAGTTGTTGGTAGAAGGATGGAATGTTGGTTGGGAAGATTGGTTTGGAAATCAAAAAGATTATGTTTTTGATTTTGTGACTCCTTATCCTGATTTTGATATTGAACAGTTGAATAGATACGCACATGATAAAGGAATAAGATTGATGATGCATCATGAAACATCTGGTTCATCTCGTAATTATGAGAGACATCTTGAACAGGCTTATCAGTTAATGAATAAATATGGCTATACAGCCGTAAAAAGTGGGTATGTGGGAAATATCTTGCCTTATGGTGAACACCATTATGGGCAGTGGATGAATAATCATTATTTGTATTGTGTTGTAGAGGCTGCTAAACATAAAATAATGGTGAATGCTCACGAAGCAGTTCGTCCTACAGGACTTTGTCGTACATATCCTAATCTGATTGGAAATGAATCTGCACGTGGAACGGAGTATCAGGCTTTTGGTGGCAGTAAAACATTTCATACGACAGTCTTGCCTTTTACAAGGCTTCAAGGAGGGCCAATGGATTATACACCAGGTATTTTTGAGATGAACATTTCTAAATTAAATCCGAATAATGACTCACATGTAAATGCCACATTAGCAAATCAATTGGCATTGTATGTAACGATGTATAGTCCTCTTCAGATGGCTGCAGATCTTCCAGAAAATTATGAACGCTTTATGGATGCTTTTCAGTTTATAAAAGATGTACCGGTTGATTGGGATAATAGTATTTATCTTGAAGCAGAGCCAGGGAAATACGTAACTGTGGCTCGAAAAGAAAAGGGAACGAATAATTGGTTTATTGGTAGTGCTACAGGTGATGCTAATCATCAATCAGTTATTTCACTTGATTTTTTGGAAAAAGGGAAGGATTATATTGCTACCATATATGCTGATACAAAAGATACTGATTATAAGTCAAATCCTCAATCATATCAGATTGTAAAGGGAATTGTTAACTCTAAGAACAAACTAAAAATAAATACGGTAGAAGCAGGTGGATATGCTATCAGTCTATTTGAAGTTACAAATTCAGACGAAATGAAGGGGTTGAAAAAGCTATCTGTATCGCCTATAAAATAATATTTTATTATAAAGATTAATAAACTAATTAGAACTTTGATGTTAGCACCTCTGTGAGGTTAGACTTACAGAGGTGCTTATTCTTTTTTAAGACGAAGAACTTTACTCTATATGATATAAATTATAATTACGTATTGGAATAGATTGTAAAGTCAGAGGAGTATAACTATAAATCATAAGCCTATGTTTAGATATATTGTTGGATGGTTACTTTTGGCTGTGTCAGCCGTAGTGCAAGCTGCAGTACCTGTTTGTAAGTCATTTTCGCAACAAGGGCGTGAAGTAACATTTCATTTGGATAATGGTGCAGCTTTTCAATTGAAATTGTGTGGGCAGTCTGTAGTTCGGATATGGTACTCTCCAGACGGGAAATTACAACGGTTAAATTCTTCGTTTGCTGTTATTAATGAAGAACTGGAAGATGTGGGAGTAATAAATGTGAATGAAGAAGCATCTTGTTATGAGATTTTTACACCTGTATTGAGAATACGCGTTAATAAATCCCCCTTGAAACTCCAGGTTTTTGATAAATATCAAAAGCTTATTTTTAGTGATTATGGTGATGGCCGGACTTGTGAAGGTGAAAAGAAGGTAGAATATAAAATGCTGAGGCGTGATGAGCATTTTTTTGGATTGGGAGAAAAAACCGGTAAATTAGATCGACGAGGGGAAACATATAAAATGTGGAATAGTGATCGGCCTTGCTATGGTGTAGCTGATGATCCTTTATATAAGAGTATTCCGTTTTTTATGAGTAATTATCGTTATGGTATATTTTTAGATAATACTTATAAAACAGAGTTTAAGTTTGGAACAGAGAGTCGAGATTATTATAGTTTTGAAGCTCCAGGTGGTGAAATGATATATTATTTCATGTTTGGCAAGGACTATAAGGAAATTATGGGACATTATATAGGACTGACAGGAAAGCCAATTATGCCGCCCAAATGGGCTTTGGGATTTGCTCAATGTCGTGGAATGCTCACTCGTGAGGATTTAACACGGGAGATTGCGACTGGATATAGAAAGCGTGGTATTCCTTGCGATATTATTTATCAAGATATTGGTTGGACTCAGAACTTGCAAGATTTTGAATGGCGTAAAGGCAATTATGAGAATCCTAAACAGATGCTGGCAGATTTGAAATCACAAGGTTTTAAGGTTGTAGTTTCACAAGATCCTGTTATTTCTCAATCTAATAAAAAACAGTGGCAGGAGGCTGATAGTCTTGGTTATTTTGTAACTGATTCAACAACAGGCAAAACTTATGATATGCCTTGGCCATGGGGTGGAAACTGTGGTGTGGTAGATTTTACAAAGCCTGAGGTAGCAGATTGGTGGGGAGCATATCAGCAAAAACCTATAAATGACGGTATCAGTGGATTTTGGACGGATATGGGTGAGCCTGCTTGGAGTAATGAAGAAGATGTGGACCGTTTGGTGATGAAACATCATTTAGGAATGCATCGTGAGATTCACAATGTGTATGGATTAACTTGGGATAAAGTTGTGAAAGAGCAGTTTGAGAAACGTAATCCCAATCGTCGTGTATTTCAAATGACTCGTGCTGCTTATGCAGGATTGCAGCGTTATACTTTTGGTTGGACTGGTGATAGTGGAAACTGTGACGATGTAACGCAGGGATGGGCGCAGATGGCTAATCAGATCCCTGTATTGCTTTCTGCAGGATTAGGCTTGATACCTTTTACTACAACTGATATATCAGGATATTGTGGAGATATTAAAGATTATTCAGCAATGGCTGAACTTTATACACGTTGGGTACAGATGGGGGCTTTTAATCCGTTAAGTCGTATTCATCATGAAGGTAACAATGCAGTTGAACCATGGCTTTTTGGGGAAGAAGCAGAACAGAATGTGAAAAAAGCTATAGAATTGAAATATTCATTGATTCCTTATATCTATACGTATGCTCGCGAAGCTCATGATGCAGGATTGCCAATTATGCGTCCAATGTTTCTTGAATATCCTTATGATATGGAAACATTTGATACAGATGCACAGTTTATGTTTGGTAAAGAATTGCTTATAGCTCCAGTCGTAAAGAAAAATGCGAAAACCAAGAACTTGTATTTACCAGAGGGTAACTGGTTGAACTATAATGATAAAAGGACGCTTTACTCGGGAGAACAGTGGTTGACAGTGGATGCACCATTGTCATGTATCCCAATGTTTGTAAAGCAAGGATCAATCATTCCTACTATGCCAGTGATGAATTATATTGGTGAACATCCCGAATATCCTGTTATATTTGAAGTCTTTCCAGCAGTAGAAGGTCAGAGTGCTTCTTTCCTTTTGTATGAAGATGAAGGGACCGACTTGGGATATTTAAAAGACGAGTTCTTGAAGACTCCGATTAATGTGAAAACAACAGTTGAAGGGTTTGAAATTGCTATTTCCCCACGTGAGGGTAGTAACTACCAGTTACCATCTAAGCGGAATATGATTTTCCGATTTTATGTAGAAAAATCTCCTCAGAAAGTTGTGATTGCTGGGAAAAAACAAAAAAAAGTAAAGCCTGAAAAATTACATGACCAGGAAAATATATTTGCTGATGCTGTAATATGGAGTTATGACAAGGAAATGCAAATTTTAAATGTGCTTGTTCCTGATAGTGGGGAAGCGTTGGAGATGAGTATTATACAATAATATGTTGGCCAATAAAATGACACTGTCCAAAATTTTGTGTAAATGGAAACAGGATTCAGCTGTAAGTTTGTTCTTATATCTGGATTCTGTTTTCAAACATAAGCATAAATTGATT